>Ga0214923_10000090_pt1 | contig 130630 bp, 206 predicted proteins | sample LL1510_MetaG_FD_177993 | JGI IMG/M metagenome (GOLD analysis project Ga0214923, IMG submission 177993) | Freshwater microbial communities from Lake Lanier, Atlanta, Georgia, United States - LL-1510 | ecosystem: Environmental > Aquatic > Freshwater > Lake | place: USA: Georgia | collected... | reverse complement strand
CTAACATGGCAAGACAGTTGGGTATTGATTGGACATTAGAAACAATGGTCAATGAATCATTAATTAGTCGTGCTAGAAATACATTAACTGCTAAATTTTTAGATATGCCAGAAGCCACGCATTTATTCTTTGTAGATGCTGATATTGGGTGGGAGCCATGGCATTTGTTAGTATTATTAAATCGCAATGTTGACGTTATTGGAGGTTTATATCCAATGAAAACAATGCCCATTAAATGGGTAGTAAATGGTTTTGAGGGTGCCGAAGAGGGTCCAGAAGGTTTACAAGAAGTAAGCAAAGCAGGCACAGGCTTTTTATTAATGAAAAAACATGTGTTTCACAAACTAAATAGTCACCCAGCAGTAAAACAATATAAGAATGATATTGGTTTAGATCCAAAATATGATCAACATTTAAAGACATACTTTGATACTGCTGTAAGACAAAATCGCTATTATAGCGAAGATTGGACATTCTGTGAAAACTGGCGTGATTTAGGGGGAAAAGTTTATGTAGACAAACGTGTATTATTACGTCATAGCGGTAGTTATGTTTTTTGTATGGAAAATCAACAACATCTATTAAACACTGTTGGACCATTATATATGTCTGAAAAACGACAACAAGGAATGAAATTAATAGACAAAGACGGTAAAGAAATTACCGAATAAATTAGCCCCGAAAGGGGCTTTTTCTTGTTATAGCCAAATCTGATAAATACTCATTATAACAGGATTTGGCTATGAGAGCAACAGATTTAATGGAAATGGGTACTGTAGCAGGGGCATTTGCTACAGTAGCGAAGCCTATGGGCGAAACACAAAAACGTGGTGTAAAAGTTGCTGGGTTACAACCAGCAGAAAAAGTTATGACTGGGAAGTCAAAGAAAAAAGGCCCATATCAAAATAGTATAAATGAAGGCAAAATGAAAGATTTGTCATTAGACCTACGCAGTGATAAGGATGGTTTATCTGATATGGAATTTAAAAAGAAATATGGTAAAACCAAAGAAGAAATGCGTAAATCTCTTAAAGCGAATAAAGAGAAAAAAGTTAATGAAGCTGAATTAAGTGAAGATGATATTATACTAGTGCCAGGGCAAGGTAGGAAATTTAAGACTGGTTTTGTCCCAAAAGGAGAAAGTAGAGTTGACCACGAAGTAGAAATGGCACGTAGTGATTTATTTCAAACAGCTAAAAATGCCCAACAAGTATATAAGTTAATAAAAAATTTAAGTGAAGATGATGGATTAGAAGGTTGGGTACAAGAGAAAATAATCAAAGCAAACGATTATTTAAATTCAGTACGTGAATATTTAGAACATAAAACTTATATGCAAGAAATGTCAGGTGGTGTTATTGCAGCAGGTGGCGTTGGCGAGTCAAAATGAGTTCTATAATAAAAGGCTTAGTCAACGAGGATGAAGCTGCTGGTATGAGGTGGGAAGAGGAACTTATGGATGCTTGGGCACCCTATGCTGCCAAGCATATGGCTAAAGTCGTAAAGCAAGCTTTCAACAATCTTTATCCAAATGTAAAATTAAAAGTTTGGGCGGAAGCTGAAGGAGTCTCAGCAACCACTGATCCAGCCAGTGTTAATGTCAAAGCCGATGTGTTTGGACAATATGGAAAAAAAGATTGGGAATGTAATTTCTTTTGTGGACCTTTATATAATGTAGAGGATGATCGTAAATATCTTGAACTAATGGTTGAAGATGCCGCTAGCGGAAGTTATCCTGGTGTATGGAGGATAATACTTAGTGAATGGAAAAAATGGGCTAGTAGCCAATTAAAAAAAACTGGTGCTGATGATGTTTGTTTCAGTGTAGATGAAGACATGAGCGGCGGTGCGTGGGGGAAAGTTGCTGGTGCTGTTGGTATTAAATTTATAGCACGTGACCTAGATGAAGGTGTGGCGGAAGGCTCAGGTCCAATAAGTAAAACCAAAGCACTTAACGCACTAAGAAAAGAACTAATGAATTCATATGAGTATATGAAATGTGGGAATTTGGAAGAATTTAAACAAAGATTACAATGGCTCAGTGAAGGAATGTTGAAGAATCACATGACTGGTGGAAAAACAACAGCAATTAACCAGAAAGAAATTGAACTATATAAGGAATATCGTAAAAAACGAGAACAGATTCAACAAGGATTTACATCGCAAGGTGTGGCGGAAGGCTTAACCCCGAGTATTATACACAAATTAGCAGACCGTAAAGGAATCAAATGGGACAACGAGCCAAGTTTTCTTAAACTTACAAAAAGATTAACAGGCAAAGAACACCTAGACGATTTGGATCAAACAGAGTTACAAAAAGTCAAACAACATTTAGAAAAGCAAGATGTGGCGGAAGCGTTAAATTATGATAGAGAACCTTTGTATCATGCTACATTAAAAGCATTTGAGCCTAGTATCATAAAATCAGGACTACTACCAGGCGGTAATTTAAGAATGTTTGACTGGAGTGACAAAAAGTATGTATACCTTAGTAACTATCCTGACATAGCACGAGATTTTGTTGATCCTGGAGTAATAGAACCAAGTCAAGAACACGAAGACCAAATATTTAAATTAATGAAACAGGGCGGTGTTATATTTAAAATAGATCAAAATAAATTAGACAGAAAGTTATTAATGTCTGATCCACATTTTCAAAGTGACGCAGATGATGGTGCAGAAACTTATGTATATAGTGGTATAATTTCACCAAGTGCTATAATAGGAAAAAAGTATTTTAGAATAGATGAATCAGTTGGGGTAGAAATGGTATTGGACAAGGTGAATGGTATGGCTGAAAGTAATAGATTATATAAGTATCATCAAAAATTAAGAAAACAAGCTGGATTACCTGATCCACAAGAATACTTAAGAATGCAGAAACAAAAATTAATTGAACTAATATTACTTAATGATCCTAACCAAGAATTAAACGTATTAGAATTAGCAACAATACCTGAGTTAAAAGAAATATATCAAATGATTAAAAAAGTTGATGAAGATAATACATATCAATTTGCTGCTGAAAAGACTCCAGTAATTAGTCCATACGTAGGCGTTAAAGATAATCAATTTCGTGGTGCGATTGGTGAAGGTATAAGAAGTATGTTTGAAGAACCCAACCATAGTCCAACTGATGCAGGGTACCAAGAAGGTGGTTGGAGAGTAATGTATAAAGATGAGATGAATGAAGATTTACGCAAATGGTTTAAAGAGAAATGGGTAAGATTTGGACCAGATGGTAAGATTCGTGGTGCATGTGCTAGGGGTGATGATAGTGAGGGCAAGCCAAAATGTTTGCCACAAAGTAAAGCACATAGCTTAGGCAAGAAGGGTCGTGCTAGTGCTGCTTCTAGAAAGCGTAGGGAAGATCCTAACCCAGAGCGTAGCGGCAAGGCAATAAATGTTGCTACAAAAAAGAAAAAATCCAATGAGGGAAGTAATATGTATGAAGCAAGTGATATCTCAGGTTTATTGGCAGCTAGTCATTTAAATAAATCATTTATTATAACTGCTATTACAGCAGAAGGACAAAAAAAGAAATTTCGTGTAAAAGCACAGAATGAAAGAGTTGCTAAAGAAAAGTTTCTAAAGCACCATAGTATGGCAAAAATACTTGATATAAAAGAAGAAAATATGCAAGAAATGCAAGGTTCTTCAAACGTTACTGATTTAAATATTAAACAATTAGCTACTATTAGTGATGAAGCATTAGACAAAGCATATGGTTATGGTCGTAGTACTCCAGGAAATTCATTTGGTTGGCAAGCTAATTTAATGTCAGCTGCCTATGCTAAAAAAATGATAGATGCTGGTATAACGGATATTGAAAAAATAGCGGACGCAATTCACAAAGGTTGGAATGTTACCGCACAAAAGTTTGTGCAAAATCCTGATCAGTTTGATGATACAGAAAAGTTACGTCAAGCAGGAAAGCTTGATGCCAAGTTACAACAACGTGCAAAATTAATGAAAATTAATTATTCCCAACTTGACAATGATGAACAAGAAAAAGACCGTGTAGTTGCTAGAGCATTATTAAAAGCTATAAAAGGTCAACAAAATGTGACTGAAGAAAAATGCCCACATTGTAGTGGTCCAATGTTTGAAATGAGTTTAATGAATGAAAAGAAAGATGCATGTTATTACAAAGTTAAAAGTCGCTATAAAGTATGGCCATCAGCATATGCCAGTGGTGCTTTAGTTAAGTGTCGTAAAAAAGGTGCTAAGAATTGGGGCACTAAATCTGAAAGTTCAATTATGAAGGGTTTACAAAGTGAAGGTCAGATTTATAGCACTGGTGGGGGAGCAGGACAAGCGCAACGTTATTATACTCCAAAAGATAATTTAGGTGAAGAACAACTGGATGAATTAAAATGTTGGCCTGGTTACAAGCGTAAAAAAGGAGTTAAAGCAGGAGCCTCGGGTAGTTGTGAGAAGATATAATATGAGAGCAAAAGAGTTTATTACCGAAACAATAGTAAAACCAGTAGATCCTATCACTAAAATTCAGCGTGATAAACCACGTCAACCACCAACACATTTAAGTAAATTAAAAAAGCCAAGTGAACCTGCTGCTAAAATAAGTTTTGCACATGAATTAGAAAAATACAAACGATTACCTGAGGGCAATGATGAAGAATTTCACACAGGTGGTAGTCCAGGAATTCCTTTCCCTACAACATATGAACAAGAATATAAACCATTTACGCAAAAAGGACAAAGAAGAATTACAGCAATGACTAATGAAGAACAAGTTGATGAAAAATGGAGTAATAAGTATAAGCGTAGTATAAATTGTAATAATCCAAAAGGGTTTAGTCAACGTGCTCACTGCCAAGGGAGGAAAAAGAAATGATTGATTATAGTTTTTATTGGAATAGAAAAGGATATCCGAGGTAAATTATGTTAACAGATTCATTAAAAGTTTTATTGGCAACAAGTTATGCTTTTGTAATTAAAGCACAAAATTTTCATTGGAACGTAGAGGGTCCAAATTTTCCTGAGTACCATAAGTTCTTGGGAGATTTATATGAAGAAGTGTACGAAAATAGTATTGACCAAACGGCTGAGTACGTTCGTGTACTTGGAGCTTATACTCCTGGCTCTATTAGTCGTTTCGCTGAATTAAGCCAAATACCAGATCAAACAAAAATTCCACGTGCAGAGTTAATGTTTGTAGAATTACAGCAAGATAATCAAACAATTACTAATATGTGGAAAAAAGCATTTCATCTTGCAGAAGAAGCTGATGAACAAGGTATAGCAGATTTTATAGCAAGTAGAATTGATGCACATGGAAAACATGGTTGGATGTTAAAAAGTATTTTGAAAAGGGAAAGAGCATGAAATATTTTATGGATTATGTTAAGGCTAGTTACGAAGTCATATTAATGGGCGAATGTAGAACTGGAATTAACTTAGACCATGAAATAGAAGCATATGTTGTACATACATATGCACGATATATGGAAAATCCTAATATACCTACTGATTCTATTGCTATACAATTTATGAATTCTTTATCATGTAATAATATTGAAAAAATTAAACGTTTAGAAAAAGTAGCAGAAGAGTCAATGTTAATAGATGCTTTAAAATTAAATAAAAAACGTTGGCCAACCAATACATATTTCTTAGAAATGGCACAACTTGCTTTAGAAACTAGAGCATTTACTACCAAACCATATGAATTATTTTATAATCAAGTTGCAAAACAATTACCAAATATAAGTAAAATATTAGGTAGTGTAAACAATATCTAATGCAACCTATCTATCCAAAAAAAGATAAATATTTAAATGAGAGCAACAGAATTTATTTTTGAAAGAAAAAGATCAAAAAGAAAATCTTTAAGAAAATACTTTTTTCCAGGCTTTTCTTATTATGGTTTTTCAGGGTCAGGAGAAGACAGTGGAGGTGACGGAGGAGGTGAAAGCATTTATGAAACACCTGAATTAGAGTTAGCGAAACGTTTACCTAGTTTATCCAAACATGATTATAATACAATTGATAAATTAATGCGTGAAATTAGTAAAAAACATAGTATTACTGGAAAAGCTTTACATAACTTGTTTGTAAAGAAATATCATAAAACACCAGATGATTGGATAAAAAATAAATTAGATGAAACCAGTACCGATAATACTATCACTGATGATGTACAAAAATTTGGCCAATGGGCTAGTAAAATACTTAAATTACAGAATCCACCTGCAATTAAATTAAGTCAGGACACTGGAGAGGCACAAACTCATCATCATACAGGAAGACATGTGGATGGTGAAGATAGTGTTTGGGTATATGTAAGAAATAGAAATTTAGTTGATATTCTTAGAACAGTATTTCATGAACTTGTACATGTAAGACAAGGTGAATTGGGTAAGATTAAACCTGGTTCTAGTTATCCAGGTAGTCCAATTGAAGCCGAGGCCGATGTTTTAGCAGGGAAGTATATTAAAATATACGGTAAAGAAAACCCACATATTTTCCAATAATTAATTACTTTTTATTTCATCAAATGATTTAATAATTTCTAATTGAGAAGGATCATGTTTTTTATTATATGGAACAGGAAGTGATTGCCATTCTTGCTCACTAATATCACAAGCTATAACCACCTGATACTTATGTCCATCACTTGTATATAGTTCAATAGTATCCAGTCCAATTACTGATTTACTTGTTTTTATTAATGCTTCACCTAAGGCTCTGAGTGCCTGTTTTTCTCCAACAATATATGCTCTACCATTTGGTTCTGCATGATTATGCATATGTAATCTTGATTTAACTTGCATTTAATAAATCTTTCAAACTTAGTCGTTTATGTTTCTTAACTGTAACATATTCTGTGTTGTTTTTGTAGCCTAATTTACCCACACCCCATACTATTGGGTAATCATGTAAACTAACCGCTTTATCTAATATAACATCAATATAACGATTATTACCTGTTCCTAAGGTAACGAATGTAATATATTCTTTTGGTTTACTTTTAAATACACGATAATTGGCTACTAGTCCACAAAACTCTACCTCACCTGGTTTCCTCAACTCAGTACAAAAAGGTAAAAACTTTTTACTATGCCAATGACCCTGTGTCATTAATTCATTGATTTCATTGCCTTCGTACACACTTGTTATTGCCCCTGCCAATTTGGCCTCATGATGGTATACCCAACGGCTATAACTACCTTGGCAATGTTTCAAAACAGCACGCCAAAACTTTTCAGGATTATGTGCTTTTTGATACGCAATTGCCCATATCAAACGTCCTAAATTAATCGCATGTGCCCTACATAATCCAAAATTACTTAATTCTGTTAATGCATAAAAAACTTCTTCTTTGTTTTCATGGTTACCTATCAAATCCATAAACTCAAATATTTTTTCTTCATTACGTTTAGCAAAGGCACGACGCCACATATCTGCTTCATATTGGTTACAATCTAATAGTTTACTAATTAACATGATTGCATCATCTTCAAACACAATAGTATTATCAAATGTGTCTTTGCTCCAATCACGGAAAAAACTGGCTTTGCGACGACCTTGTGTGGCAACTGGTCTAATTAATGCTGTAGCTAATACACAATCTTCACGTTTGGTTGGTTTTATAGCCCTAAATAATCTACGCATTGCAGGACTCTCTGCCTGTGTGACTCCCAAAACGTTACCGCTACGTAATAACTCAGCAGTTTTTTCATCATATTCAGGATAGTCCAACAAGTTTTTTGTAGGGTCTATTTCATAGAGTTGAGATAGTCCTCGATTGGATAATATGTCAATTTTAAAATGTTCTAAATCTTCAATTTCATATTTGTCTAATAGTATTTGGTTTTCTGCATTGATTAAACTTTTCGGGACAGCACGATCAAATATTAATATACCACCACAATGTTTACTGATACAACGTTTTTTACCTAATAATTTATTAACCAAGCGTTTTGCTTCATCAGCAAATTCTGGTACAACTTTGTCTAAATCTATATTTCTAGGTAATCTACCCTTCGCACCATATCGTTTTGCTGCCTCACGTATGGCACTTTTCTCTTTATATGTAACATAATTGCTTACCCGTGCTGATTGACCTTTCCAATGATTAAAGATACGATTCATCACTGTTTCTTGTTGATAATGCGGGAAGTCTAAATCAATGTCTGGTAAATCATCACGTTTTGGGTTCATAAAACGTGCTAATGGTATTTTTTCTTTAATTGGATCAACATCACTAATACCAAGTAACCAACATAATAAACTACTTCCTGCACTACCACGAGTCATATGTGGTATATCTTTAGTTAATTCTAATATTTCTACTACACGTAAGAAGTGTTTTGCGAAACCTAATTTTGCTATGAGTTCTAGTTCTTCTTCTAACCTATTTTCGTATTCTATGTCGTTTGGTAAATTTCTTGTAAATTTCTTTATTAATATTTCTAGTTCTTTATATCTACTTTCCATATTTGTGCCTATTGTATGTGCCATAAGTTTTTTATTTATTTGGTAAAACAACGAACCAAAAGATTTGTAAAAACTACAGAAACAAAGTATAATTACATAATACTATAAGGATATTTTATGTCAAGAACTTTTACTGGTGAAGCAAAAAATAAATTAACCCAACTTATTAATGAAGGTTGTGCAGTGATGCATGAAATTGAAACATTGCAAGGTGGGCTTAGTGATACCATTAAAGCTGTAGCAGAAGAATTAGAAGTAAAACCAAGTGTGCTTAAAAAAGCTATTCGTATCGCTCATAAAGCTAATTTGGGTGCTGCAAATAAAGAACACGAAGAACTCAACGAAATTTTGGAAACGGTTGGAAAAACACTTTAATGAATTTTGAGTTTAAATTATTTCCTAATATTGGTTACATGATAATCAAATTATCAGAACATGAATTACGTCCAATAAAAGAAGAAGTTAAAAAAATTAAAAACAATTTAAATAATTATCCAAAGTATAATAGTTCTTTAGCCGGTAATATAGAGTATGAATACCAATTAAAACAATCGTTTGATTACTCTGAAAACTTATTCTTACCTTATGTGCAAAAATATATTGATTATTATAATATACTATACCACTATCGCCATTATGGATCAGATCAATATATTAGACTTTATGATATTTGGGTAAATTTTCAGAAAAAATATGAATTTAACCCTATGCATGAACATTTTGGTATATTATCGTTTGTTATTTGGATAAACGTGCCATATACTTTGGAAGATGAAATATATAATGGAATTTCAAAAATATCAGCAGCACCTAGTGCAGGATCTTTTGAATTTGTGTATGTTGATACCTTAGGTAGAACACAAACTATTGTATTACCTGTGGGGAAAGACTCAGAAAATACCATGATTTTATTCCCAAGTAACTTTATTCATCAAGTATATCCATTTTATAATTCTAATGGACTTAGAATAAGTGTGTCAGGTAATTTTGTTTTAGCTAAAGATCCATATGAAAAAGTTCGAAAATGAACAACGATATAATTTTAAACATATATTCTTGGGTAAAACAGGATTGGAAATCTAATCCTTTAAGATTTTTTATAGAATTATTGGCTTGGACTATAAGTATTGGTTGTGCCTTGATTATGGCACTAACTGTACCTAACCCTCCTCTTATGATATTATATCCATTGTGGATATTAGGATGTATACTGTATGCTTGGGCATCATACTCAAGAAAATCATTTGGTATGTTGGGAAATTATTTGTTACTTACTTCAGTTGATATTATTGGATTAGCAAGGTTATTAATACAATGAGTTATATAGACGCCATACACGATAGAGATAGTGATAAAATTTATGTAGTAGAACGTACTACAGATGGCAAACGTACCTATAAAGAGTTTCCAGCTAATTATACATTTTACTATAGTGATCCTAAAGGTAAATATCGCAGCATATACGGAGATACTGTAGCCAAATTTAGCACAAGAAAACGTAGTGAGTTTGAAAAAGAACGACGGATTCATGCAAATAAAAAATTATTTGAAAGTGATATTAACGTAGTTTATCGATGCCTTTCGGAAAACTATCTTAAAGTAGAAGCTCCAAAATTACACACTGTGTTTTTTGATATTGAAGTAGACTTTGATCCTGAAAAAGGATTTAGCCCAACAACTGATCCATTTAATCCTGTCACTGCAATTAGTTTGTATTTGGATTGGTTAGATCAGTTAGTTACCCTATGTATTCCACCAAAACATATGAGCCAAGAAACGGCCAATGATTTGACTAAACACATGAACAATACTATGCTATTTGATAATGAAAAAGAAATGTTTGAAACATTCTTTCAACTTATTGAAGATGCAGATGTATTGACAGGTTGGAATAGTGAAGGATACGATATACCATATATGGTTAATCGTGTAACACGTATAATGAGTAAGGATGATACCAGAAAATTCTGTTTACTTGGACAAACTCCTAAAATGCGTACATATGAACGATTTGGAAAAGATGAGCAAACTTATGATTTAGTTGGTCGTATTCATATGGATTATTTGCAGTTATATAAGAAGTATAACTATGAATCACGCCATAGTTATGCACTAGATTTTATTGGCGAAATGGAAGTAGGAGAAAACAAAACAAAATATGAAGGTACATTAGATCAATTGTACAACAAAGATTTTGTCACGTTTTTAGAATATAATCGCCAAGATACAATGTTACTTGTTAAAATTCATAATAAACTTAAATTCTTAGATTTAGCCAATGCACTAGCGCATGAAAATACTGTATTGATTCCCACAGTAATGGGTAGTGTGGCTATGATTGAAATGGCTATTATGAATGAAGCACATGAACGTGGTTTAGTAGTACCTGATAAAAAACGAAAGGAACATAGTGATGAACAACAAGCAGCAGGTGCCTTTGTTGCTACGCCCAAAAGGGGTATACACGAATACGTCGGAGCGGTCGATATCAACAGTCTATACCCGTCAGCAATCCGCGCTCTTAACATGGCGCCAGAAACCATTGTTGGACAAATCAGACAAACTCTTACAGACCAATACATGAAAGAAAAGGGCAATAAACTTGCCCGTGAAAAAAAATATTATAAAGATGGTGATGATGATGTCACTGGAGCGATTCTATGGGAAGGATTATTTGGTAGTTTAGAATATACTGCTATAATGAATCGTGAACGTGGAACTATGCTTACACTAGATTATGAAGATGGACGAAGTGTAGAAATGAGTGCCTGTGAAATATGGAAACTTGTATTTGATAGTCATAAACCATATATTCTCAGCGCAAATGGTACTATCTTTAGACATGACCAAGAAGGTGTGATCCCAGGATTATTAACACGTTGGTACAGTGATCGTAAAGTTATGCAGAAAAAATTAAAAGAAAGCACAACTGATGAAGATAAAGAATACTGGGATAAAAGACAACTTGTTCGTAAGATTTTACTAAACTCAGCATATGGTGCATTGTTAAATGAACATTGTCGTTTTTATGATAAACGTATTGGTCAAAGTGTTACATTAACAGGTCGGCAAATCGTTAAGCATATGATGAGTACCATTAATGAAGTTATTACTGGTGAATACAATCACGAAGGTTCAGCAATTGTATATGGTGATACTGACAGTTGCTATTTCAGTGCATACCCAATTCTAAAATCACAAATAGAAAATACGGAAGTAGACTGGAATAAAGACCTATGTATTCAATTATACGACAATATTGCTGAACAAGCGAATCAATCGTTTCCTAGTTTTATGGAACGTGCATTTCATTGTCCAAGAAAAAATGGAGAAATTATTGTAGCTGGTCGTGAATTGATTGGTGATCGTAGCATTTTTATTACTAAAAAACGTTATGCAATTAATATTTACGATAAAGAAGGTAAGCGTAAAGACGTAAATGGGAAACAAGGTGATATCAAAGCAATGGGGCTTGACTTAAAACGTGCAGATACTCCGAAATTCATACAAGAATTTTTAATGCATATTTTAGAAATGGTACTAGCTGGTAAACAAAAAGAAGATATCATAGAAAAAATTAAAACGTTTAAAAATATATTATCTGAGCGTGATAGTTGGTTGAAGGGTACACCTAAATCAGTAAACAAGCTTACATACTATGGTGAATTAGAAAAAAACAGTAAAACAGGCAAAGTAAACATGCCTGGACATGTTCGTGCTGCACTTAACTACAACTATCTACGTAAGGCTAATAGTGATAACTACAGCATGAAAATCGTAGATGGGATGAAAGTTGTGGTATGCAAATTAAAAAGTAATCCATTAGGGTTTACAAGTATTGCATATCCCACAGATGAGTTACGTTTGCCTAAATGGTTTTGTGAATTACCATTTGATGATATTGAGATGGAACGTGGTTTAGTAGATGAAAAGATTGATAACCTATTAGGTGTGTTAAATTGGGACTTAAGACGTAGTACAGATACTACAACAACATTTGATGAGTTGTTTACATTTGGTTAAATTGATAGTTGACTTGTGTAATAAAATCCATTATTATACACACTATAAATGCCTAAATATAATTTTAAATAAAGGGAAAAAATGAAAGATTATTTGTTAGATTTGATTCAACATACTTATGGGTTGGGTGTGATTGAGTTAGTAAAAATTACAGGAACGAAAAAGTCCACAGAACTAAATGCAATCGCTGAGGATAAATCAGTTATTATTTCTGGTACTTTTAATACTGCTCTACCAGAGTTTGTAGGCGTGTTTGGTATGCCTAACTTAGGTAAACTTAAAACTATTCTTAGTTTTGATGATTATGATGATAAAGCTGTTATTTCTGTAACTACAAAAAATGAAGATGGTGTTGATGTACCTGCGTCTATTCACTTTGAAACAGGAGTAGGCGATTTTGTTAATGATTACAGATTAATGAGTAAAGTGTTAGTTGAAGATAAAGTAAAACACGTAACCTTTAAAGGAACTACATGGGATGTTGAATTCGACCCAACTATCGCAGGTATACAGCGCCTCAAGAAACAAGCGCAGGCGCATAATGAGGAGCCTTATTTCACCACGAAAACAGACAAGGGCGATCTTAAAATTTACTTTGGTGACCATAGTACTCACAATGGCAATTTTGTATTTCATCCTAGTGTAAACGGAACATTGAGTAAAAGTTGGAAGTGGCCTGTTAAAGTGTTTATAGCCATCATGGATTTACCTGGTGATAAAACTGTTAGAATCAGTGATAAAGGTGCCACTGAAGTTACTGTTAATAGTGGAATCGCAAGTTATCGTTATCTTTTCCCTGCACAAACAAAATGATTAAGAATATTATAGGTAGTTCAGGAATCACTGTAGCGGGAGGGAATAGTTCGTATCCACATGTAAATATGAGTAATCCTAGTGCAGGTATGGTTCGGTATAATGGCAATAATCAAACGTTTGAAGTTTATGATGGATCATCTTGGCTTAGCGTAACAGGTAATTATACCCAAATTGAACTAGATAATGATACAAAAACTTTGATTAATTGGGCTAAAGCTAAACGTGCTGAAGAAGAATATTTAAAGAAAGAAGCAGAAAATAATCCAACAATTAAAGACTTAATCAATCAACGCAATGATATTGACAAAAAAATAACAATGGTTAAAACATTAATAAAAAGTGAATGTAATGTTTGTGGGGTATAATAAAGTCTAATGCTTAAACAAGACAATCTTTCAAGTAAACATAATCCTGAATGGGCATTGTTTTTACCTGCTATTAGTAGTTTTTATATTAGTGGATTGGGCAAACAACGTGAGGGTGAACAGTATTTTGACCCAGCACGTATACCAATTGGTTTTAATAATGATGTTGAATGCTTAAATTTTCTTAACAGTAAACAAGGATTGTTTACATACAAATGGGGATTATATAGTGCTGGCCATGCCAATCTTGATACTAGTGTTATTGATAATGCTGAAAGCATTATAAGAAAACGTGAGAAGGGTACTTTCTTGTTAGGTGATAGTGGTGGCTTTCAGATTATGAAAGGCCAATGGCCTGCTGATTGGAAAGATATAAACTGTCCTAAAGCTATGAAACAACGACAAAAGGTGTTAAATTGGATGGACACATACATGGACTATGGAATGTGTTTAGATGTGCCAACACAAACACTACGTAACAAACACTTGTTAGATAAACATGGCATATCTACAATTGAAGAAGCAGTTAGGGCTACACATATCAATAATGAGTATTTTATCCAACATCGTAATGGCGAATGTAAATTTCTCAACGTACTACAAGGATTGAATCATAAACAATCTGATGATTGGTACGATGAAATGAAGAAGTACTGTGACCCAAAAGTTTATCCTAAAAACTATTTTAATGGTTGGGCTTTTGGTGGACAGACGAAAATTGACATACATCTTACATTAAAGCGTATGGTGAATATTATTCACGATGGTCTGCTTGAAGAAGGCAAACACGACCTTATACATTGTTTGGGTACAAGCATTTTAGAATATGCTGTATTGTTTAGTGATATTCAAAGAGCAATACGCAAATATCATAATCCAAAATTACAAATTACTTTTGACTGTGCTAGCCCATTTTTTAGTGCTGCTAAAGGTCTTGCTTATTTCTACACTAATATTCAACATAACAAGAAATGGGCATACAGCATGGAGAAAACTGCTGAAAAGAAAAGCTATGCTAATGATAGTCGCAAGTTTCGGGACGCTGTATTGCAAGATGGTATCCATAAGTTGTTTACAGATAGCCCTGTTACTGATAGAATGATGGTTCGTGATTTGTGTTACAGAGGGCAAGGGTTTATTGGAGCACATGGAAAAGAAACTAAAACCAGTTGGGATACATTGAGTTATACGTTGTTACAGGCACATAATGTTTATCAACATATTGTAGCCGTACAAGAAGGCAATAGACAATATGATTCGGGTATTAAACCAAGTATGGTGTTAAGTCAATTTGATACAAAAGATTTCGGTAGTTTAGTTGATGACATTTTTAGTCTAAAAGATAGAAAGAAAAGTTTAGCATTACTTGATAAGTACGATAGTTTTTGGACACAAATGAAGTCAGGTAGTCAAGGGTTTAGTGGTAAGAAAACAGTAAATGCAAGTACAATGTTTGATGAGTTATTTGAAGTAAGTGATGAACAATATGTTGATGAAGATAGTATTGACAGTGATGAATTAATATCTGAAATGTTAGGAGAATAATCATGCCATATCGTGAACAAATACGTAGATTGACAGAAACCCATCGTGTGTTAGATGACCAAGTAAAACATTTAGAAATGATTGGCGCAGATAAAATGCGTATTAACGAACTCAAAAGGCGAAAACTTATGTTTAAAGACGAACTTTCAAGATTACATAGGTTGCAATGGGAAGAAGATCATGATAGAATCAACCTCGACGATAGATAATTCAAATTTAAAATTTTTTGCTGAAGATACAGAAATGCTACGTATAACAAGAGATGGGTTTTACGTTCGAGGTGTTAAACTTGAGCAAGATGAAAAAGAAGCAGAAAATGTATATGAAGCCTTTCATCAATGGTTAACATGGGCTATACTTACCAGGAATTATTAAAATGGATCAAAGACAAATAATGTTACAAGATAAAATTAATCGTATAAAACAAGAAGCCAAACGTATGATTTGGGTAACTTTTCGTAAAGAAGGTATTCATAAATACCCAGCAGCTAGTGAAGATCCTAAGCTGAAAACAGGAGATGAGTATGACGTTTCGTTTTTGGGTTACCCTCATAGGCATATATTTCATTTTACCGTTGGTATTGAAGTATTTCACAACGATAGAGATATTGAATTTATACAATTCAAACGTTGGCTTGAACGATTGTATTCTGGCAACCAAGGTGTATTGTCGTTAGATTATAAAAGCTGCGAAATGATTAGCGATGACTTATACGTTACAATTGCTAATCGTTATCCAGAACGTGATGTCCATATCACTGTTAGTGAAGATGGCGAGAATGGCGCCACAATTTGTTACAACACAACTAAACCTAGCCTATCAATTAAAATATAAAGGAAAATAATGGCAAAAGTAAACTTTAAAAATAGTTCAACATATAACAAAATCTTTGAAGATTTAGAGAAGTATTTAGAATTTTGTAGAGAGTATGGGTACACATTTAATGAATCAGACCTATATACTAATAGGAGCAATTCATATCGTAATTACCAAAAACATATTACAGGTAAACCAGTAAAAAATATGTGGGAAACAGATGGAAAATAATCAATATACTGTTGTATTAGTTACAGGTGGGTTTGACCCTATCCATAGTGGTCATATCGCTTACTTTAAAGCAGCAAAAGAATTAGGGCATCAATTAGTTGTTGGCCTAAATAGTGATGAATGGTTAGCTAGGAAAAAAGGTAGACCATTTATGCCATTGGCAGAACGTGCTGCTATTATTAGTGAATTACGTGTTGTAGATGGTTATATAACTTTTGATGATAGCGATAATTCTGCTAAAAATGCAATTAAATATTGTCTAGAAAATACATTTAATAATGAGCGTATTATATTCGCTAACGGTGGGGATAGAACACAAGAAAATATTCCTGAAATGGAGATTGTAGATCCCAGACTAGAATTTTGGTTTAATGTTGGTGGCGATAACAAAATGAATTCTAGTAGTTGGATATTACAAGAATGGAAGGCTCCCAAAACAAATAGACAATGGGGTTATTATCGTGTATTACATGAAGATGGTCCTAATGTAAAACTTAAAGAACTAACAGTAGAACCAGGTAAAAGTTTAAGTATGCAGAAGCATAATAAACGTAGTGAGTTTTGGTTCGTTAGTAAAGGTGAGGCTACTGTTAATACATTAAACTCAAAAAGTGATGTAGAACAATTAGGTGTTTATAATAAACATGAACATTTATTTGTACCAAACGAACGTTGGCATCAATTATGTAATAATGGATCAGAACCATTAAAACTTATTGAAATCCAATATGGTGAACAATGTATTGAAGATGATATTGAAAGAAAAACACAAACATGATTGATAAAGTATTTTGGGGTTCTATCATAGTGTTTTTTTGTATTGCTATTGTTTTAGTAATACAAGGTATACACGATCTAGATGAGTATATTAGTAACTGTAAAGGGCTAGTTGTTAAAACTCCAGATGGCTGGGTTTGTTCTAATGCACAAAAGGTTAATTAATGCGTAAACTATATTATATGGGATTGGAGCCTTATAAAGCACGTTATACATTACAATTACAAGAATGGAATCGTAGTGTATTTGAACGCAGGCGTATAAACTATCATATGGTTGAAGGAAAAACCTTAGGCAATGATAAAGCTATAGTAATAGGACAAGTCTTAGATGCACATGGTAGGACATACTTTGGAATGAGCCAACTTATGAACTTAGTTCATTTAATGAAATTAGGACAGGTTACCTCTAATGATGTAATTTATTTTGAGGATATGTTTCAGCCAGGCATAGAAAGTTTACCCTATATTTTAAATCAAATAGAAAAAAGACATAAGCCTAAGATATTTGTACGTTGTTTGGCACAAAGTATTGATCCAGATGACTTTGTACATGTATGGGGCATGAGTAAATGGATGGGTCATTATGAAAAAATGGTAGATAGTTTTGTAGATGGTGTACTAGCAAGTAATGAAGAAATGGTAGCACATATGAAGATTGCTGGTTGGACTAGTCCTATCTATAATATATCTGGATTGGCATTCGGTAAAGTAGAAGTTCAAAATAGAGTAAATAGTATTAAGCCCTTTGATGAAAGGGCGATGCGTGTAGTTTTTTCAGCGAGATGGGATCAGGAAAAACAGCCTGACTTTTACATGGACCTGATTGAAGCTTGGCACAATATTGAAGGACTTCCAAAGGTTGAATTTGCAGTGTGTAGTGGAAGTAAGCTACGGTCAAATAATCAAAGTTATATGGAACGCACATACAAATTAGTTGATGAAGGTAAACTTAAGTTATATGAAGATTTAGAAAAAAACGATTATTATAATATTCTTAATGATAGTCGTTGTGTGTTTAACTGTGCGTTACAAGATTGGGTCAGTAATACAGTAAGTGAGGCTGATGCATTAGGATGTAATGTTTTATACCCTGCATATCGTAGTTTTCCTGAAACCTTCTCCAACGACGCCTCTAGACTATATGTTCCATGGTCTATCAAAGATGCTATACTTAAATTAATTCCATTACTAGAAAATCCACATAAAGATATTGGAAAAATTAGTGATTATACTGATAAAACAATAGATAGAATTTGTGATATACTTGAAGGTAATGGTAAACAATATTTACGTATGGAAGTAGATTATCGCAAACATAATAGGGAATATAAATTTTAAATAAATAATTTTAATGTAAATAATTGTGACTAAAACCTTTAGTCAAGTCTATATATCCGTGTAAGGAAGGATTAAAAAATGAGTTATAATAAAACTAAAACAGACCCTGAATTGGGTAAAAGAGTAAATGAGTACTTAGTAAAAATGGGCGTACAAACTCCCGCAGCGAAATCAAGACACGATAGAAAAACTCAAATTGAATTAATAGAGCAAAATTTTACTGCTATTATGAACATCTTAGGATTGGATCTACATGATGATAGTTTAGCTGAAACTCCAAAACGTGTAGCAAAAATGTATGTAAATGAAATATTTTGGGGTTTAGACTATGAAGCTTTTCCTAAATGTACCACAGTAAATAATAAAATGAAGTATAATGAAATGGTGGTAGAAAGAAATGTATCAGTTCAGAGCAATTGTGAGCATCATTTTGTGGTTATTGACGGTCTTGCTACTGTGGCATATGTACCTAAGGATAGAGTATTGGGTCTTAGCAAAATCAACAGAATTGTGGAGTATTTTAGTAAACGCCCTCAAATTCAAGAACGTTTAACAGAACAAATTTTTCATACATTACAATATATTCTTGATACAGAAGATGTTGCTGTTATGATTGATGCACAACATTACTGTGTAAAAAGCAGAGGTGTTGAGGATACAGGTAGTAGTACTGTAACAAGTCGTTTGGGTGGTGGATTTAAAAATGATGTTGCTGTGCGTAATGAATTTTACAGTATTGCAAGGAGTTCATCTAAATGAGTTGTAATATCTGTAAAAAAGAGTATAGTCCCAATTGTGATTATAATCAGGGTAGATGCCCACATCATAGGCCTTTAATAACAAATCCTTATCCATTATGGTTAATAATTTTATTTGTAGCAGTTGTACTATTTTATAGTACTGGGAATAATTATGGGTTTTAAAAAACCTGAATTGCAAACTGCAACAGACATTATTTTTCAAGCTATATATGAAACTCATAGTAAATACAACGATGGTTTTACCCAGTTTGAAATTAAAAAAGATTTATATAAGCTTAAGTGGATAATGGATGATTATTTTAAAAAAGCAGATAAGTTTCAAGGGGAAGATGAATGGGTTGAAAAGATATTACAACAAAGAGTATGGGAGTTACTTAAAAAATGACAGAGAAAATATTAATAATGGGACTACCAGGTTCGGGTAAAACATATTTTGCAGAACGTTTAAAAAAATATTTAGAGATAAATGGAGAAAAGTCTTTATCCAAAATTGATTCGGATCGCCCTTATCCAATGCTTAATGTAAAAGTAGATTGGTTTAACGCAGATGATATACGTAAAAAATTTAATGATTGGGACTTTAGTAAAGAAGGTAGAATCCGTCAAAGTTTGCGTATGGCAGAATTTGCAATTCGTTGTAATGGGGAATATGTAATTTGTGATTTTGTTGCTCCTTTACCTGAAATGAGAAATAATTTTAAAGCTGATTGGACCATATGGATGGATACAATTGATAAAGGTCGGTATAAAGATACGAACAAAGCATTTGTGCCCCCTGACATTTATGATTTTCGAATTAATGAACAAAATTGTGAACGTTGGGTACCTTATGTTGGTGAAATGATTATTAGGAAAAAGCGTAGACCAATCTTTGATTGGCGTAAAGAAACAGTGCAAATGTTAGGTCGTTGGCAACCATGGCATCTTGGGCATCGTGCTTTGTTTGAACGCTTGCTAAGTAAGACAGGACAAGTTATAATACAAATACGTGATGTACAAGGATGGCAAAATAGTAACCCGTTTAGTGTTGAAGAAGTTAAAAATTATATAAAACGTGATTTAGATCCATTATATCAAGGTCAATATGAGATTATGTTAGTTCCAAATATTGTACACATTGGTTGGGGCCGGGGAGTAGGATATACAAGTGGAGAAGAACTTTTTGATGAAGAAATAACAAAAATAAGTGCAACAGAAATAAGGAAACAACTTGGTTTATAGTATGTGGGAAAATATAAAATTACCATTGGTAATACTTTCTAGTCCAAGATCTGGTTCTACTGTTTTACTAGACACTATTCGTAATTATTTAAATGACAATAATGTAAATTTTACAGACATAGGCAGTGAACCAATTACACATGAAGATCGGTCTTTTGAACGTTATGAAAAATTAAACCACAATTTAACAACAAATAATTTCATTTGTAAACTTCATGTTTTTCAACTTAAAACAATTTATCCAATGTTTTTTTTTGATAATATACTTCAAGGAAAATACTTTTTAATAAGGATTAGGAGAAAAAATATTGCAGAACAATTAGTAAGTCTTTACATAAGTCATGTGTATGGAGAAAAAGAAATTTTCCAAAATTCAAAAGAATCAAATAAAAAATACATTGAAAATAAAAAAATTCCAATTGATAAATTTATTATGGAACAAGTAATAATACGTGGCATGCACCATATACATCTTTTAGAAAATTTTAATTGTAAATTTGATTTAGATTTATGGTACGAGGATATAATATTCAACTCAAAGAAGTATTACAAACCAAAACCTCCTAGTAATTATAAAGAATTAGTTGATAGAGTTAGTAACATTGTACAAGATAAAACTTTTGACTCGTTAATAAAAACTATAAAAGTTCATCCATTGACCCTTAAATCGACATAAAAAATGTTTACCAATTTAAAATTACCTATTGTTATACTTTCTAGTCCAAGATCTGGTTCTAATGTTCTTTATGATACTATTTGTAATTATTTAAGTGATAATAAAATACACTATGTTGGTACAGGAGTTGAACCTTTATTATTTGATAATTATAATGATACAAAAAGTTTAAAAAAGTTTGATGAAATAATAGCAACGAACAATTTTGTAACAAAAATTCATGCTATACATTTAAAAAAGTTATACCCTAATTATTTTGTACAAAATATTTTGCAAAAAAAATATACCATTGTTAGGATAAGACGAAGAAATATAATTGAACAATTAATTAGTCTATACATTTGCACACTTATTGATATTATCAATAAAGGAGATGAACTTATTTGGTCAAACACTAAAAAAAGTAATAGATTGATTGAAGATAAAAAAATTCCCATTTATGAAGATGTTTTAAAAAAGGTTATAAATTATGGAATATTAGCAATAACATACTGTGAAAATTTTAATTACAATTTTGATTTAGACTTATATTATGAAGATTTATCGTTTAATTCAAAAAAACACTTTAAACCAACAAAAAAACCTAGTAACTATGAAGAATTGCACACAATTTTTAGCGATCATTTAGCAAAAATTGATTTTAAACAGAACAACGATATATTAAATACCCTTTTATGATGAATTCAAAAGATAATAGTATTATACTACGAATGTCGGAACTAATGAAACCTATTGATAAACAAATAATGATGACGAATGATGATAAAGAATTACTTATGCTGGCGTGTGCTATGTTACAACGTGTAACAGAAATATTTGATAACACATTAACAGTAACTGGAAGAAAAAAAATGTTTAGCGATTTGATTAAATAGTATTAGTGGTCTAAGGCATTCATCCCACTTTAAATATTCTGCATGTCATCAAACTTACTCAGCTTAAAGGAGGCAAGAGGTGGCAAAATTTATTTCAACAAAAACATATAACCAAATCGGTCCAGTGGCATATCGTCAATGGCGTGCGGATAGTCATTGTAATTTGATACATGGATATGCATTGAGTTTTCATTTTGAATTTGAAAGTGAAACGCTTGATGCTAGAAACTGGGTAGTAGATTTTGGTAGTCTTAAACCTTTAAAAGGATTATTGGAAGAATGGTTCGATCATACGCTACTAGTAGCAGAAGATGATCCTATGAAAAATGAATTATCTAGATTGGGAGAATTGGGACTAGCAAAAATTACAATGGTAGAACGAACAGGGTGTGAAGGTATTGCTGATTGGTTATACGAATACATTAATACTTGTTGGTTAAAAGATTATGGGTATGATGAAAGAGTGTGGTGTTGTAAAGTGGAAGTAAGAGAGACTGATGCTAACATGGCAATGCGTGTTGGAAGTAGGTCAGATAATGAATTCGTTTAAAAAGGAAACAAATGAATAAAGTTTTATCAGACCAAAAGCAGTTTATGACAGCTTGTGGTCAAACAGTAGATACATATAATTTAGAGCAATTCAATTTGTATAAATCATTAATTGGAGAAGAAGTAGGTGAACTCATTCATGCTTGTCAACTAAATGACAGAGTAGAACAATTAGATGCACTTATTGATATTTTAGTTGTTACGGCAGGAGCAATACATAGTTTAGGGGTTGATGGTGAAGCTGCTTGGAACGAAGTTATGCGAACAAATTTTGCAAAAGTTGACCCAGTTACTGGAAAAGTACGCCGTCGTGAAGATGGTAAAATTCTTAAACCTGATGGTTGGACACCACCACAACTACAATCATTTGTAAAAAATATTTAATTATGTCACAGTTAAAAGTAAGCGAACTATTCTATAGTATCCAAGGTGAGGGCCGATATATGGGTGTACCAAGTGTGTTCCTTCGTGTGTTTGGATGTAACTTTACATGTGGTGGATTTGGTATGCCACGAGGACAAACTAGTAATCAACGTAATGAAATTAAGGTAGAATTATTTAAAGATTATAAAGAACTACCATTGGTATCTACTGGGTGTGATAGTTATGCAAGTTGGGATCCTAGGTTTAAACATCTTAGCCCAGTTCTTGATACAAATACAATCGTAACTAGTATACTAGATTTATTACCTACTGGGTATTGGCAAGGAGAACATTTAGTTATTACAGGTGGCGAACCATTGTTAGGTTGGCAACGTAATTATCCTGATTTACTAGGACATGATTTTATGGAACATTTAAGTGATATTACGTTTGAAACTAACGGTACGCAAAAATTAACAAATGTTTTTTATGATTATCTTAAGGATTGGTCAAAAAGTAAAAACGGTGAAGTAACATTTAGTGTAAGTGCAAAGTTACCAAACAGCGGTGAAAAGTGGGATGAAGCAATCAATCCAGATATAGTATGTCAATATCAAGAAGTTGGCTATACATATTTAAAATTTGTAGTAGCAACTGAAGATGATATTGAAGATGCCGAAAAAGCAGACAGCGAATTTAGAAATGCAGGATTTGTTGGGCCCACTTATATTATGCCTGTTGGTGGTGTTGATAGTGTATATAATTTAAACGCAAAGAATGTAGCATTAGCAGCTATGAAACGAGGTTGGCGTTATAGTGATAGACTGCAAGTACTACTATTTAAAAACGAATGGGGAACATAATGAAAACATATATAATTACTAGAAATCAATACGAAAAAATTAAAGAGGTGTTTGAAATGTACGATACAATTGACTATGTAAAAATACATGAAGAAAGTACGTCTGGTATAGGACCAACAACAACATTAGAATTTAATCCAAGCTTTGTTAAAGTTGATATTACTGATGTTGAAAGTTGGTAATGTTAGTAGGAACTGACTATAAATTTTTATTATTTCCCAAACGCTGTAGTTTAACAAACAAGTTATTATGGCTTTGTTATGCATATGAGCATATTCATTTATACACAGGACTTGGGGAACCTTTATTTGAATACAAATATTATGATAAGAAGCATTATTTGGTAAATAAGTTAAAGGGTGTATTGTGAGAACTTACGACAAACGGATTGGTTTCATTGTTAGTAGTCAAACACTAATCCCACATGGTGGTATAGGACAATTTGCAAAAAGTTTTTGTGAGTTAATGAACGAACATAATATTAAAGTTGATATTATTACAGATAAAGAACCCAATGATAAAGACTTTGTAAAATCACTTAATACTAAAGTTATAACGCCGTCAGTGTCATTACCTTATACGAATCATAGTAATATTTTTATGTATGGAGATACATATTGCTATGAGCGTATGGCTAACTTTCGTAATGCTATTATACAGGCATTAGAAAATAATTTATATGACGCATTCATATGCAACACATATGAAAGTGTTCAAGTTGCAAGTACAATTGGTTTAGAGGATGTAATTAAAATTATAGCCTACACTCATTTGGAAAGTCAAATATTTAAGGATACTAAAAATCCCTTTTTAGCATCTACCAATCAAATGATGCGTATGCAACTTAAGTTGAATGGTATATACATAGGAACACAAAGTAAGTTCAATCAGTTAACCATTGGAGATAGTGCTTATCATTTACCTATTCCTATTACAGAAAAGAAATTACTTAATAAGTTTGATAATGCTAGGGAGGGTGTTTTGTTTATTGGACGCTGGGAAGAAGGCAAGAATCCTGAACTGTTTATTGAATTGATAGAGCAAACAAAACTCCCAGCAAAAGTAATGACAAGCCCAAATGGTGTTAAAAAGTTTGAAGATAGGTTAAAAAGGATTAATGCAAAGTATGAAATACGTGCTAGCATTATTGGACAGGAGAAAGTAGATTTTATTACAAGTGCTAGAATAGCTTTTAATCCTAGTATTGTTGAAAGTTATGGTATGGCTTTTTACGAACAAATGATACAAATGCCTACTGTAGTATTAGAAAATCAAAGATGGACAAATAATTTTGATTCAAACTATTTCTATACGTGTAATAAAAAGAACATGGCAGAAATAGTCATGGGGTTATACAAGAATGTGCCAACATCTGATGTTTGGTATAAAAATGGTATTATTGAAAAGTATCGTAGGATAGAAGATCAGGTGTTTCATAAATGGAACAATTGCTTTAGTGATTTTAAATGTAGGGAATCAAACTCAACCACAGCTAAAATATGTAATGAAACTACAGTTAAACTATCAGATTATATTAGTAGCCTAAAAAGGAATTTAATTTGTATAGACGATATCCGTAGCGTATTAACTAATAAACATAAGTTTCGTATAATTTACACAGACAATGATACATATCTAACGAAAGACCCTAGTTTTGAACCAACAGATACAGAGGATTTATTTGAAGGATTATGAAGAAAATACTAATAACAGGAAATAGTGGTTATATTGGATCGCATCTTACCAAGCTACTAAGCAAAGATTATGAAGTACATGGATTAGATAAAAAAGATTTGATTGTACCAGTAAAAGAATTTTACAAATTAGATATTAACCGAAAATTTGTATTGCCTATAGAATTTGATTGTGTAGTGCATTTAGCAGCATTGGTTAATGTGGGCGAAAGTGAAACCAATTCAATAAATTATTACATCACCAATGTAAATGGTACAATGAATGTATTAGCAAACATTAAAACTAAAAACTTTATATTTTCTAGTACAGGAGCAGCGGAATTTTGTAAAAGTGCATATGGTGTAACAAAACGATCAGCAGAATATATTATAAAAGAATATTGCACACTTCATTCACAAACTCCATATACTATTTTTAGATTTTATAATGTCATCGGTAATGATGGAATTAACCCAACAAATCCAGACGGATTATTTTATAATTTAATTAAAGCTAAAGATACAGGTACTTTTACTATATATGGCAAAGATTATGAAACACCTGATGGCACTTGTTTACGTGACTATGTACATGTTAATGAAATTTGTCATGCAATTAAAACCGCAATAGAAAAACCAAGTAATAGTATTGAATGTCTTGGACATGGTGTAGGATACAGCGTTAAAGAAATTGTAAATAAATTTCAAATTGTAAATCAGTGTGATTTTGATATTAAATATGGACTAAGACGATTAGGTGATTTACCTGTCAGCGTATTAGAAGATGTGTCGCCATATATGGAAAATTTATATACTATTGATGAATTACTTAAAGTTACATAACAAATATTTTGCCAACACTGCTTGCTAATACATCATTAAACATCATTTCCATATCATTAGCTAACACATCACTAGCATTTTTCCTATCTGCTTCATCACGGTATTCAGGTTTGATACTCATGTATTTCGTTGGATTACCAAACACTTTACGTCCATATCCTAAATTAGTTGGAAATGGATTTAAAGTAATTTTTCCTGTTCCTAAATATTGAGCAAATAACTCATACATAAATTCGTAGGGGCGTCTGATTTGACCACTACGACTACTACGCTGTGTTCCTATAGCGTTAAACAATGCATTGTATTCTTGTGTTAATGTCCATTTTATTGCTGGCATATTATATGGTTTACCTAATTTACTATAATACTTATCAAGTAAATTATTTACGGTTCCAAAAAAGTGTTTTTCAGCTTCAGCCCACTCACTCCATCCTTGACTTCTACGAACTCCTGCTTGTATAGCATGACCAAAACGATGTGCCATTAACCATGGTGTTAACATTACTTTAGCGTCTCCACGATTGCCGACGTACACAACAGTAATGGCATTTTCATGCCCATCGAGTATTTGATCTGCTTGTTCTTTATTAAAAGTATTTCTTATTTCTCCTGGATGCATTGGGCCATGTTCGCTATATTTACCAAAGCCAGATACATTAGTAAAGAACAACCTAAAATCATATGGAGTTCTTTCAAAAAACTTTTGCGTTTTTAATTCACTTTTAGGGTGGGGTATTAATCTTTTATCTACGCCACGAAATGGTCCAGGTTTTGTAAAGTCACCAAACGTTTGGTACTTAGACAATGCCATTTCATCAACTTCGCTCTCCCTAAGAAACTCAATCGCTCGCATATTAGTGAAACATTAAGAACTGATTTTGTACATCTAATCTTGGCGCACCTAAGTCCCCATGCCCTGCAGGGAATACAACAACATTCCATTTTGGCTTAGGACCTTCAGGAATCTTTACCATTTGATCATATGTAATAATGCTATCTTTATCAATATTATATTTACTTGCTAATTTATTTTTAAATTGATCCCATGCTTCGTTACTAGCAATAATTGTTTTACCATCTTCATCCTTAATATACTTACCTTTTTGATCTGTTTTAAATAAACCCTTAAAGAATTCTTTTGGTAATGTTACAGCATCTTTAACAAACTTGCCTTTATCTCTAGCAAATTGCACTGTTTTTACTTCTTTACTCTTTGCTCCTGGGCTAAACTGCTTAACAACATTTGGTGGGCTGTTTGGATCCGTAACTATTTCGCCCATTTTACTATAGAAATAAAATCTTACATCAGGATTCATTCTAGCAACATCCATCATTAAATCATAATAATCTTTACTAAAGAAATCCCCTGCATCATGTATACGAACTAATAACTTTATACCAGCTTTGTCTACTCTAGCTTTAGCTTGTTTAACTTCACGGTCAAACATTTTCATATAATCTATTGGATGATTTAATAAGAAGTTTAATGCTCTAGCAGCACTCATACTACTGCCTGGGAACATTACATAACCACCTTTTCTAGCATAACAATATAATTGACATTCACCAGCACCTGGGCATGTTTCTACTTCAACGAAAACTGGCTCACCTGCTGAACTTGCTTCTTCATCAACTACAATACCACTTAATGCTGGTAATGTTAAATCATAAGTAATAGCACCCTCTTTTTTACTTTTAGCCATTTTAGCATTTGTGCCTAAAATACTATTTGGAGGTGTTGTTATTTGGTTAGCTAAATCTACTAAATCCCATTCTGTATTCTCATTGTCCTTTGTGATTGCTTTAATATTACTTGCGTGTATAATAGGCTTAAAGCGATCAGATTTAGTTTTTTCACCACTTTTAATGCGTGTCAAGTATGCTTGTAAGTCTTTCTTGTCATATTGTTTTTGAGGAATATCAACTTTGAGTGCTTCATCGACACCCTGTTGTTCAATATTTAATGGTGTGACAGGAAACCCGCCCAATGTACTTACGGACATTTTATCTTCAAATAAAATTTCATTAATTTTCATAGTATGAATCCAAATAATTTGCTAATAAATAATAGTTTTGCTATTATAATTATGTATTTATCAAAATAGGGCATCATGTATACTAATCAAAATATCAAACGTCTTGGTTTCGCTTGTAAATGGGTCGAAGTCAATAAGAAAGGTGAGATTGCAAGTGTAGAAGGGCTTAACACAGGTGGTACCACACATGCTTGGGCAAAACGTCAAATCCGTGAAAAAGCAGAAGAAAAAGTATTGGATGTAGCTAAACGCAATATTGTTAATACCCATAACCTTATTAAAAAGGTTGCTACATTACCCCCTGCTTTACGCATGGTTCGTCTTACAAGCGACATGCTCAGTTTTTATACCATGGATGATTGGAAACCGTTTTGGCAATCACAGACTGTAAGAACATTGTTAGAAAAATGGTTTGCCCCATTAGGTGAAACTGCAAGACAAAATGATGTACGGGTAAGCTTTCATCCCGATCAATTTGTAGTATTGGCAAGTGATCGCCCTGAAGTAGTAAATAAAAGTATAGAGGAGTTTGAATATCATGTGGATATGGCCCGTTGGATGGGGTACACAAAAAAATTTCAGGACATTAAAATCAACATCCACATCTCGGGTAGAGCCGGTGTCGAAGGTTTTAGACAAGCCTACAAGAGACTGTCTGACTCAGCCCGCAGTAGTATTACAATTGAAAACGAAGAAATAAGTTATGGACTCGATGATTGCCTTCAGCTTAGTGATATTGTTCCTATTGTTCTTGATATTCATCACGCTTGGATTAACGAAGGATTATATATCCAGCCAAACGATGATCGTGTCAAAAGGGTTATTGATAGCTGGCGGGGTATTCGCCCTACTTGCCATTTTTCTGTCAGTAGAGAAGATATCTTGGTTAACCACTGCCTTCATACACTTCCCGATTATAAGGTTCTCTTAGAATCAGGACATAATAAACAGAAACTACGGGCACACAGTGATTATTATTGGAATGACGCTGTTAACCGTTGGGCTTTACAGTTTAACGAAAATTTTGATATAATGTGCGAAAGCAAGGCTAAAAATCTTGCTAGTATGAAACTTTACGATACATATATAAATGTTTGATAAACTCAAAAAGTTTTTAGGATTGAACGATGTAGGGTCACGACCTGAGCCTCCGAGCGAGGCTCATCCTAAAAAAACAAGACAACAAAAACAAAAACCTCCTGAAATAAAACTATCTGCAAAAGAACAAGCCACTGCAAATGGCGAACCATATATTGCAATACTTAATGTTGAATTGGATCCAAATAATATAAACAATGGTAGTTTTGAACTTGATTGGAACGATAAATTTATTATCAATCTAACTAAAGCAGGCTACAAAATAAAACAAGAAGATACAGATGCACAGGTTGTAGACCGTTGGTTTCAAACCGTATGTAGAAACATAGCATTAGAAATATATGAACAGCAACAGGCTGACCCAACAAATCGTGATTTAAGAATTGTTCGTAGTAGGGATATTGGCAATGGACGCACAGAGGTGAGTTAATGAGTAGATATGATTATGTGAAATGTAGTATTCCTAATTGCTGTAATAAAGTTGGTTATCATCGTGTAAAAAGTGCTAAACTATTTGATGGGTTTAGCGTTAAATGGAAAACAGTCTGTGAAAAACATAGAAATGGTTTAGGCAAAGCAATTACTGATAATTGGAAATTACAGAATGGATGTAGCAATCGTACAGGAAAATACGGAGGCATTCCATGTAATTGTGTAATTACAGATCCTAGTCAATTAGAAATCAATCATATTGATGGGAATAACTTTAATAGGGATGAAAGCAATATTGAAGTATTATGTAGTAATTGTCATAGATTAGCTACGATGACGCAAAATCATCATTTACCAAATAGTAGTCATAAGGTACGAATAGGAAATAGCGAATTATTTCCTGACTTATAATACCCGAAATACTTTTCAATAATGCATAGTATGTGTATAATATGCGTATATTAACTATTTAAATACTATTCCAATTATGAATTATGCACTTATTGACACTGCAAATACTTTCTTCCGTGCTCGGCATATTGCAAGTCGCAATAGTGACACATGGGAAAAGATTGGAATGGCATTACACTTAACATTGTCCAGTGTTAATATGGCAGTGCGTAGGTTTAATATTGACCATGTTGTATTTTGTTTAGAGGGTCGCAGTTGGCGTAAGGAATTTTACAAGCCATACAAAGCTAATCGTAGTCTTGATGAATCAGTCATGACTGAGGCTGAAGTAGAAGAAAACAAAATGTTTTGGGAAACGTATGAAATGTTTACTAATTTCTTACGTGAAAAAACAAATACCAGTGTATTGCGCCATCCTAACGCTGAAGCAGATGATATTATTGCTAGGTTCATTGCATTACATCCTAACGATAATCACTACATTATTAGCAGTGACAGTGATTATGTTCAATTAATTGCTGAAAATGTAAATCAGTACAATGGTGTAAGTAATCAACTTATTAAATTATCAGGTTATTACGATGAGAAGGATAGACTTATTGTAGACAAAAAAACTAAAGAACCAAAACTATTAGGTGATCCACAGTTTCTATTGTTTGAAAAGTGTATGCGTGGGGATAGCACTGATAATGTTTTCAGTGCGTATCCAGGTGTACGTACAAAAGGCAGTAAGAATAAAGTTGGGTTGATTGAAGCGTATGAGGATCGCAACAAACAAGGCTTTAATTGGAACAATATGATGTTGCAACGTTGGTTAGATCATAATGGCGAAGAACAACGGGTTCGTGAATGTTACGAACGTAATCGCACATTGATTGATTTAACAGCACAACCACAAGATGTTAAGGATGATGTAGACGGTGTTATCAAAAAAGATGTACGTGTAAAGGTCACGCCACAATGTGGTGTTCATCTAATGAAGTTTTGTGGGAAATATGAGTTAAATAAGATAAGTGAACAAGCTGAAACTTATGCAAAATGGTTAAATAATCCATACAAAGGTACAGTAAATGTATAAAACTACACAAACAAGTATAAGGATATTACGACCAAATAACCCTAACTTTAATATTGAAGAAAATTATTTGCTTTATCCTAGAGCAAGTTTTGAAATAAGTAGTAGTTGTCCTGATAATTATAAGAGAGTAATTGAAGAATGTATAGAATGTGGTTGGCTAAAGTCAATAGCACATGTAAGAGATAGTGAATTATTTTGGGAAGAATTTCACAAATGACTACACCAAACATTTCAGTAACTATAATCAATCAGCATCATTTAAAATTATTTAATAGTTTTTTGAGGCTATTTAATAGTACCCAAGAATTAGTTGATTGGTATATTTCATTATCTGATTATGATAGACTTGTAGTCGAATCCATTAAAGAATTACTACTATTAGAACTAGTAGAATTAAAAGATACTGATTTATCTTTTGTACAGAAATATATAAAAACTTTTATGTTATGAGTACAACTTTCTATAAAAAAGTAGGAAAACGTTATATTGCGGTTAGTGAATATAATCCTGAATTACGTGAATCCCTCACAGAAGGAAATCATTTAGTAATTGTAAAACCTGGTAACACTAGTTACCATTTTAATATTGATCCAAATAGTGCACCATTATTGGCAGCATCATTAAATGCAAAAAAAGAAATGATAAATGCTATAGCTAAAGCAGGTGAAGCTAAACCTAAAATTCAACCACTTACTACTGAACAAGTTAACGCTTGGAATAAATTACAAAGTACTTTTAATGATGATTATTTTGGTGTTTACTATAACAGTGCCGATAAAATTGCTGACGCAGGCATTCAAGTATTAACAACTGAAGTAAACAAAATGCTTGAAAATCCAAGTGTGAAAAAAGCTTACGAACAGTTTTTATTAATTTGGAAATTAACAAAAGATGAACAAAAATGAGATAGATAAATTAATTTATGATATGTGTATTACTTACAGACATGATTTTAATTTAAATAAAAACCAAGATGACCCACCATGGGTAGCAGGAATGACTGATATTGAACGTCAAGGTTTGATATTAACTATGAAACAAATATTTGAACATAATTTAAAACCATTGATAAGAGATTACGAAAACAACGGAGATAAGAATGACTTTAGTAGCAAAAACAATAATTAAAGATCAATACTGGGTAGTGACAGATGGATTTAGAAAGGTAGGTAATGTTGTATATGATGGTTCAGGTTTTGATGTAAAATTAGATGGGATCAATAGTCATTATAAAAATTATAATGAAATCACAAAATTTACAAAAATAAGATTTGAACCTACTAAATCAAGTAGCGCAAAGCCGCAAATTTTATACCCTGAATTTCCTGTACCCACAAAAATATATAATTCTATATTTGATATAAAACGTAAGTTACATTTGTTTACAAAAACTAAAAAAAGTAAATGTTATCATGTGGCAGGATTTTTTGTATTAAAACAAAATGGAATTTTTCAAACTGTTTTTTGTCCTAAATTTATCTTTATACAAAGATATGAATATTTAGGACCTTATAAAACTGAAACGGAAGCTTTAGGTATGATAAATAATCGATGATTAATATTAAAAAATTTATTGATAAAGTAGCATATTTAGAATCAAGAAATAACAAAGATGTATTGATACCATTGCAAGATGCACGTGGGCTACGTGATGAAATTAGTAAGTTACTGCTGGATTTAACAAGTTTACAAAATTTACAAAAAAATACTGTAAAGGAAGATGCTACAAAAATAGAAATTAAAGGTGGTACATTTAAATGAGTAAGACACAGCCAAAAATTATATTAGAACATATAGATAAAAAAACATATAAAACTGATCAAATTGTAGAAGCATTTGGTATATGGGCCGTATTTTATGATGGGCAACCTTTTAATTTAAAATCACAAAATTATCTTAATGGACTTATAGCTCCAAAATACAAAAAAACTAGTTTTAGTAATCCAGGTCATGCAAGAAATTTATGCAGAAAATTAAATATACAATTTAAAACAAATAAGTTTACAGTGGTATTCATGAATTCAGGTACAATTGTATATCCAGACGATAGCTCCCAGTGAATAAAAAACAAAAAATTACTGAGATTGTCTTATCAAATTTAAAACACAAAGAGGAATATACCAACCTTAATGTTGATAAAGTATTTTTGCGTTGGTGGATGACAGGTAGAGTAAGTACAGGTATGCGTCTTACAGATGAAGGTAAAACCTGTTTTGAATTGGCTCAAATAGCACACTATGATTATGATTTTAGTTTTGGAAATCGTAGTCCTCAAGATTTAATTTTATCCCTAAATTCAAAAATATTATGTCCTTATTATATTGGTATTATCAGTTTTAAAGACTCGCCTAAAAAACCATTCATTCGTTTATATAATCATAAAATAGCTATGATGTTAAGTTTATACGGTAATATTGTTGAATATATTGATTCTTTGGAGAAAACAAATGACAGAACCAAAAAAAAGTCCGAACCCATTTATTAATATGGCAAATGCTAGCAAAAAGAACAATGCACCTTCGCCAAAAAACAAAGGCCCTAATATTCCAAAATCCAATAAAGGATTTGGAGCACCGTCAGTGGTAAGAAGAAGCGGCAGAGGTGGTTAACTTTTATTTACCCAAATTTAATGTATAGTGTCAACGGAATGTGTATGCTATGCGTTAATATATATAGACATGCAAAAATGTCTAATTCATTTTAACTTAAAAAGGAAATTATAAATGAAAACAGTTGCAACTTTAATCGCATCATTGTTTGCAGTAACAGTCTTTGCTGCTGATGCACCTAAGAAAGACGAAAAGAAAACTGAAGCTAAACCTGCAGCAGCAGCTCCTGCTACTCCAGCTCCAGCTAAACCAGAAGCTAAGAAAGAAGAAAAGAAAGCTGAACCTGCAAAGAAGTAATCAGCCCACGTATTTTTGTAAAGGTATATAAAAACCCTAGCGATTTTGATGATGAAGATTATATTGAAATAGAATTCTTTATAGCGAGAAATCTTAACAGAATTGAGATAGAAAAGCTTGAAGATAAACTATCAGATGATATTTTACTTAGATTAAAATTGTTTAGGTTAATAGCTTTACTTAAATACGATTCATTACATAATAATATAGATTTATTACGTAGTGAATTAGCATAAGTATTACAGTTAGGGGGTCTGTAAAACCCCCAAATACACATACACATATAGGAAAAATTATGATACATACTTTTACAGATATGACCATTGATATGGTCCAAACAACTAAGAAAAACTTAATTAATACAACAGTCAAACATGATGGATTAAAAAAAGTTTTAACCGAGTTTATCGACAAACAAACAGATTACACAAAAAAGTTTATACACAGCCAAGTAGACATAATGTCTGCGGTTTATGCTATTTTTAACAATAAAGAATTTCAACAAGAAACCTTTAAATCATGTTTTATGCCTTTCGGTAAGAAAGGAGTGTAATATGCCTCTATCGCAGTTTATGCTCAATATCCTTGAGCGACTTGCAGAGATGTTTCCTCAGGATTCTTACCAAAATCGTTTAGAGAAATATCTTAAATCAAAAAGCATTACAGATGCTGCCATTTTAGAAAATCACATTAAAGAGTTTGAATATAATTCTCAAAAGGAAAAATACATATGATGACTTACATACTAGCAGTCTTTCGTAAAATTTTTATTGCATTAGAAAAGAGTAGTAAAGCCCGTGCCCGTCGGTACATGATTAACCATAACTATGGAGCATGGAAATGAAAATAGTTAAAATGTTTTATGAAGTATGGTGTACAGGGTTATTGGCAAGTCACCTTACACGCCGCGGTAAATGGCGTTCAGCAATTAAATTAATGGGTAATTAACATGGAACAAAATTTATTAGTACCATTTGGTATACTAACTTTTTTATGCATGATAGTTGCAATTGACGAATTACTTGCTAAAGATAAAGTTTTAGGCGAAGAATGGGATTTTTTGACTCCATATAATCGCCGAAATTATTGATCTAGTTATAAAAAAGATTATAAACACACAGGGAGAAACTATGTTTAATCAACCAGAACTATTCATTGACACTGTTCAAAATGCTAAAAAGCAATGGGTTAAAAAATGTATTCAAAATGAAGATATTAAGAACAACTGTCATATCTATATTGACGCACAATCAAAATTTTTAAAAACAGCATTAACTGTGGTAGGAGGTATTGCTACCGTTGTAGGTCACGAAATGCTGAACACAAAGATTGAAAAAATGTTTAATCCTTTTGGGATAGACTTTTTTAAAGCAGGCTGGGATGCCTGGGCAGATGCTAACAGAGAAGCCTACGCTAAAAAATCAAATTAGACATACACACATAAGGAGATAAAAATGTCAAATAATTACGGCGAGCGTATTTTACCCGATGTAAGACTTCCAGAAGTTAAATTTAACAAAAACGGTTACGAAATTCGCACAGATATATTACATATGGCTAAAGACCTTGTACAAGCTGAATATACAATGAAGTTTCAAGGTTGGGAAATGAGTGCCAAACGTGATGAAAAAACAGGACAGATCGTTAATACAGTAAGTATGCCTGAATTTCCAGGACTAGACAAAGTGTTAGAGACTGCACAAAAAATGTACGATTTCGTAAACCAAGCAAGTTTCAAGAAATAATTTAGCCCCGAAAGGGGCTTTTTAATGACTTGACAATAATTGGGTTCTTTGTTATACTGTGGTTATTGTAAGAATAAGGAACTTTAATGAAGATTAAATTTTACTCAGATCCTGGTCATGGTTGGGGTGCAGTTAAGCGTAAAGTATTGATTGAACTAGGAATTCTTGACAAAATTAGTGGTTTTAGCTACCAAAAAGGTCAGACTGTATATCTTGAAGAAGATTTGGATCTAGCAACACTTACAACTGCCCTTGCTTTAAAGGGAATTGTAGTATCATATACTGAGAAAAATAGTCCCCATAAATATAGCCCAATTCGCAATTATGATCGGTTTGTGGCTTGACAATAAATGGGCTTGGTGCTATAATAGCATTATTGACAGTTAAATAACGGAGCAAAAAAAATGTTACTAGTCTCAAAAGTTTTGTGTACAAATGGTTCTGGTTACTGGTCAGAAATGTCCAAAAATGTTCCTGTAACAGGCCTTGAAATTGGTTGTGTTAATGAGGACGACACTTTTGGTGAACTACGTGTCTATTTTGACACTAATGCTTGGGACGTTGATAATGACGGACTTATATATACCGACAACTTATTCTTGCATGAACTTAAGCACTTTTTGGTTAGTCTTCGCCTAGCAGGTGATGATGTTGGCTACAGTGAGCAAGGGATGCAAGGTTATGACTATGTAAGTTTGGATGTTGGTCGTGATTTTATTAAATCTTTTCAAGCTTTAGCCCTTAAGTAAGGAATAAGTATGACCGTCGTTAAAATTACTACTAGCAAGACTGATTTTGGTGTGAAGGAGCATTGGACTGCTGTAAGTATAAAATTGCTTGAAGAGGAACTTGCGAAAGAGATTTCGGATGGTACTGAACTTGGATACATTTCAAGTATGTATAATGTAAGACAGGATCCTACAGGAATGTTGTATCACGCTGAGGTTCATCGTCAACTTCGTGGTGATTAAGGTTGACAATAAATGGACTTGGGTTTATAATACATAGTATTGAAACTGATCAAACGGAGAAACAAATGGCATACATGAATCAAGCTCGCAAAGCAAAAATCGCTACTGCACTTGCTCCAGTACTTAAAAAATACGGTATCAAGGGTTCGCTAAGTGTCCGTAATCATCTGGCAATTTGCTTGACTCTTAAATCTGGCCCAATTGACTTTATTGCCAACAGCAATCGTGTTTGTGGTAATAGTCATTATCAAGTATCAAATGGTTTTCGACCTAACACTTCAGGTTATTGTGATGTAAACCCTTATTGGTTTCAGGATCATTATGACGGCGATGCTAAGGCTTTCTTGGCTGAAGCTATTGATGCACTTAAGGCAGCTGATTACTACGACCGTAGTGATGCACAAATTGATTATTTTGATACCGCTTACTACTTTGACATTAACATAGGTAAGTGGAACAAACCCTACGTTGTAACTGAGTAATTTTAAGGAGAAGTCAATGTATACATATTGGGCTAATGTAAGAACTGGTGTAGGAAGTTTTATGCGTGTTACTGTCAATGCTAATAATCCATATGAGGCAAATCAAATGTTATTGGCAATGTATGGTGACAACTTATGTGGATATCCTAGCCAAGTCTTTTAAATGGGTAATTTAATGGTTGACAAAATTAACCACTTATATTACAATCTTGCTTGTAGTAAATGATTTTTTTATAAACTTAAATTTTAATGAGGTAATTATGTCTAATAAGACTTTTAAAGTAGTTGGTATCACTGTTCACAATGGCAATGCAAAAGTTCGTTTTACTGATGATTTAGTTCGGAGAGTTAAACAATTCACTAAAGGCGGAGCCACACGCTGTGAGTTTGTTGAACTTGCTACCCCAATGACTAAATTGGAAGCATTAAATCATATGCTAACTTTGAATGAGTTTTCCAATCCCAGTGACAAAGCAACGATTCAAGATGCTATTGAGGATAGATTAAATGCTTCTAGTAGTGAAGTAAAAGTAAAAGTAACAAAGGTCACTCCTTCTGTTGATGCAATAAGGGCTCGAGGTAAATTTGTAAAATCAGTAAACCCTATTAAGGAAGAATAAGTAAATTCCTAATAATAATTATACTTAATTAAGGGCTCTTTGGAGCCCTTTTTTTATGCTAGATTTACCCAAGAACTTCCATTATAGCCTTGAAAATTACCTGTAGTTTCATTAAAAATAAGATAACCTGCTACAGGTGTAATTGCATTTCGCTCAGTTGTAGTCAAAGAAACTAATTGTAATGGACTAGATGTAATAAATACCTTTTCTACTGCTGTTAGTTCTAATACTGTGCCGCTAGAAATAGTAGGCGTTGTATTTGCACTGGAAGTCGAAATAGTAGGTACATTTAGAGTCCCAGTTATATTTAAAGAACCATCAAGATTAGCTGTAGTATTAGTAATTACAAGTACATTTCCTACAGCATTGGAACTAAATGTAATAGGTCCATTATTTAGAATATTAATATTGCTTGTACCATTGGCTATAGGTAACGTTACACTACCTATTGGGCCCTGTGTGCCTTGTGTGCCAGTTCCTACTGTACCTTGTGATCCTGTCGACCCCTGAATTCCTACTCCTGTCAGTCCTTGAATTCCTATTAAACCTTGTACTCCTTGTGTGCCTTGTAGTCCTTGTAGTCCTTGTAGTCCTTGTAGTCCTTGTAGTCCTTGTAGTCCTTGTGTACCCTGAACACCTTGTCTTCCTTGTGTGCCTTGTACACCTTGTAAACCTTGTAGTCCTTGTGTACCTTGTGTACCTTGTACTCCTTGTCTGCCTTGTGTGCCTTGGACACTTTGCGGACCTTGCACACCTTGTGACCCTTGTACCCCTTGTACGCCCTGAATTCCTTGCGCCGCAAAACTACCAGGTATTCCTTGTATTCCTTGTATTCCTAAATCACCCTGTAATCCTTGTACCCCTTGTGCCGCAAAAAAACCTGATATGCCCTGTGAACCTTGAATTCCTTGCAAACTCTGTATGCCCTGTATGCCCTGTATGCCCTGTATGCCCTGTGTTCCTTGTACGCCTTGTATACCTTGAATGCCTTGTGAGCCTATACCTTGTGTACCTTGTGTACCTTGTGTACCTTGTGAGGCGATAAGTCCTTGTAGTCCTTGTAATCCTTGTAGTCCTTGTCTACCTTGTACACCTTGTACTCCTTGTGACCCAACGGTACCTTGGGCACCGTTAGTTCCATGCACACCTTGAACTCCTTGTACTCCCTGTGTTCCCTGAACTCCTTGTAATCCTTGTGTGCCTAAACCTGTTGTTCCTTGTAACCCTTGTGTACCTGAACCTGTTGTTCCTTGTAATCCTTGTGTACCTGAACCTGTTGTTCCTTGTAATCCTTGTGTACCTGAACCTGTTGTTCCTTGTAATCCTTGTGTACCTGAACCTGTTGTTCCTTGTAATCCTTGTGTGCCTAAACCTGTTGTTCCTTGTAATCCTTGTGTGCCTAAACCTGTTGTTCCTTGTAATCCTTGTGTGCCTAAACCTGTTGTTCCTTGTAATCCTTGTATACTTGAACCTGTTGTTCCTTGTGTACCTTGATTTCCTTGGATACCCTGTCCAGCAAATGATCCTGGAATTCCTTGTAGTCCTTGTTGTCCTTGTAGTCCTTGTGGTCCTAAAGGACCTTGGATACCCTGTCCAGCAAATGATCCTGGAATTCCTTGCATTCCTTGTATACCCTGTATGCTTTGTGTACCCTGAACCCCTTGTATACCCTGCCCGCTAAATGAACCTGCAAGTCCCTGTACTCCTTGAGTGCCTTGTATTAAATCAACATTTATTGTAACAGTGCCTGTACCATTTCCTGAAGTTGAATCAACAATAACATTATTACCTGCTAATATTTGCGAAACACCTGAATCAACACTTGTAAAGTTATTAATGGTTTGGTCAACACTACTTACAACTATATTACCCTGCGTAGAATATACAGTTACAACATCTCCAGAATTATTATTTACAGAAGTAGTTACTACAACTGTATTTGAACTGTTATTGGTTTTTACGGTAGCAGTGGATGCAGGATAAGAAATAGAATTATCCAAACTATTCTGATAGGTTATTACTTTTCTAGCAGATGGATCTGAAGAATTAACTAATTTATTAGTCATTATGCAGGTGTAATTGCACTACCGCCATCCGAAGGATACCAATTATCTAAAGCTCCTGAACCCGCTGCAACGACAATAAGATTAGTGGAAGTATTATAAACCATTTTCCCTAATGCTTTTCCAGTCGTATTTACTGTTGCCAAAGAATTTCCTAAATCAGTAGTGGTTGTTGTAGGTAAAACACTAGACACAGGGCCTGTAGTACCCTGCAAACCCTGTAGTCCTTGCACACTTTGTATGCCTTGTACTCCTTGTACTCCTTGTACTCCTTGTAAACCTTGTGATCCTAGTACGCCCTGTACGCCTTGTACGCCTTGATTACCAGTAAGTCCTTGTGATCCTGTTACGCCTTGTACGCCTTGTACGCCTTGTGTGCCTTGATTACCAGTAAGTCCTTGTGATCCTGTTACGCCTTGTGTGCCTTGTGTGCCTTGTGTGCCTTGTGTGCCTTGATTACCAGTAAGTCCTTGTGATCCTGTTACGCCCTGTACGCCTTGTGAACCCTGTAATCCCTGTAATCCTTGAGTACCTAAAGTACCCTGTAGTCCTTGAGTACCTAAAGTACCTTGTAATCCTTGAGTACCTAAAGTACCCTGTATTCCTTGAGTACCTTGAGTACCTAAAGTACCCTGTAGTCCTTGAGTACCTAAAGTACCTTGTAATCCTTGAGTACCTAAAGTACCCTGTATTCCTTGAGTACCTTGAGTACCTAATATACCCTGTAATCCTTGAGGTCCTTGTAGCCCTTGACCTACAGCACTTCCTGACATACCTTGTGCACCTGCTATTCCTTGTATTCCAACAGCCGAAATTGTAACAGTCCCGGTTCCACCTGATCCTGAAGAAATTAAACTTACGTTATTCCCTGCTATAATACTTGCCACTCCTGAACTAACGGTGTTATACTGATTTATTGTTTGATCTACCGAAGATAAGGCAATGCTTCCTGGTGTAGAATAAACTGTTACAATATCTCCTGTATCATTATTGACAGAGGTAGTTACTGTTACATTATTACTTGTAGATGAAGTTGTCGGAATCGCTGTAGTTTGTGGCAAAATAACAGCATTTGCGGTTAACTTGTTAGTTATTTTTGCAGCAGGATCCTGTGATCCAATGGTAGGATTAGCCATTTTTATTTTTCCTTTTAAGCTATTATGTATTTATTACTTTTACAAATTTTTTTGGACAAATACTACCAACTTGTAGTACCTGTGAATTTTGCCCAATTATTTGTAGATACACATACAAACAAATTGCCCCCTGCATCATAAGAAGCTTCTCCTGTAGTACCAGGACTAGTATTTGATATGGGAGAAGTGACCCACAGAACTGTGTTTCCTGTAACTCCAGAAACTCCTTGTACTCCTTGTAGACCTTGTATACCTGTAGGACCCACATTAGTAATATTAATATTTCCACCCATAGATGGATGAAATTGACATGTATAATAAAGAACGTTCGGCGCATTAAATGGCACAGAAAATGTAATTACACCATTATCTGCACCATTGTTTGTAACACCATTATTATATATATTAAAAACATTATAACCGCCAGGTACTGACATAAACCAAAAGGGATGTCCAGTAGCATTTATATCAAATATATATGTGAATCCTCTTAACAAATTGAGTGTTGGGTTATTGTCTCCATCTATTACATAAGAGCTTGATCCACTATTAGTTACATTATATTCTCTGGCTCCTGATATTCCTTGCAGACCTTGGAAACCCTGTAAGCCCTGTAAGCCTTGGAAACCTTGTGTGCCTTGTAGTCCTTGTAGTCCTTGTGTACCTTGTGTACCTTGAACACCTTGTCTTCCTTGTGTGCCTTGTACACCTTGTAAACCTTGTAGGCCTTGTAGGCCTTGTGTACCTTGAATTCCTTGAATGCCTTGTGTACCTTGTGTGCCTTGTACACCTTGTAAACCTTGTAGTCCTTGTAGTCCTTGTAGTCCTTGTGTACCCTGAACACCTTGTCTTCCTTGTGTGCCTTGTATACCTTGTAAACTTAATAAACCTGTTAGTTGTGAACCATCACCTATAAAATATGTTGCATTTACATTACCTGATGTTGTCAAATTTCCTGAAATATTTGTACCTGTTGCAGTCACAGTTAATACATTAGCATTCCCTGCTACACTAATGTTAACATTTCCATTTGCACTAGGAATCAAAATATTACTGTTTCCGTTGCTAAAATTAATATTTGTCAGTAAGTTTCCATTACCTTGAAAAAAGTTTGCAACAACCAAATTGCCTAAATTGGCGTTACCAGCAATTATATTTCCTGATACTGCCAAAGAAGTTAATGTTCCTACACTTGTTATATTAGGTTGGCTTGCGTTAGCTACAGTTAAAGCAATTATGGATTGAGATGCTGGTGGAAAAAAACTTCCTCCTGCGCCGCTTAAGATTAAGTTTCCTACTATTTGTAAATTAGCTTTTTGAGTTTCTGGACTTCCTGTCATATTAACTACAGGAACTAATGTGGTATATGCTATATTACCACCAATGTTTGTTAAAGAAGTTATTTTGATACTAGTTGTCATTTATTTTTTCCTATATTTTAAGCAAAAGCAACGTTATTATTGCCTACACAAAACCATTTACCTGAAACATATTGAAGTAAACAACTATCACCCAGTGAACTAAATGTAATTGTACCTGCTCCACTTGTTTTCCAACCTGCATTCGCAACAGTTATAACCATGTCGCCGCCGTCCTCTACCATCATAAAACTCTTAAATTGTCCAATTGTTCCATCTGCTAAAGTAGCCGTTTCTGCTGCAACCGTAGTAAAATAACTTGCAAAAACACTTAAATTTGCTGCACTTCCGTTTGCTAAATCTTCGCTACTATTAAGCTGTAATGACCCTGATATATTAGCATTACTTGTTAAACTTAAATTGTTTCCTACTATTGAGGAAACTCCTAAATTTCCTAGATTTGCATTTCCTGTTGTATTTAATGTTCCTGTGACATTTACTCCTGTACCTGTCACTGTAACTATATTTGCATTACCTACTGAACTTATGTTAATATTACCGTTTGAAATTATAGTTATATTACTATTACCATTAGCTATATTACCAATTAAGTTACCTACTGTAGCATTACCTGTAACTGCCAACGAAATTAGTGTACCAACGCTTGTAATATTTTGCTGTGCAGCAGTTGTCAATGTTCCAGGAATAAACGATGGTAATTCAATATTAATCACTCCATTAGTAGCTACAGGACTATTTGTTATTGCTAAAGTATTACTTGAAATTCCTATACTAGTTACAGTGCCTCCTGTAGTAGGTGCACTAATTGTAACATTACCATTGCTACTATTTAATGTTATACCTACACCTGCATTTAAACGTGTCACCCCTGTATTAGTAACTGTTATTATACCATTAGAAGTAATTGGTCCGCCTGTTATTCCTATTCCTGATCCAGGAGATAATCCGATACTTGTTACTGTTCCTTGTAAATTTCCATTAGCAATATTTGTAACTCTACCATAGCTATCTATTGTAATGGTAGGATTATTATATGTACCTTGATTGGCACCAGAAACTGCTAAATCAACAATCATATTACCGTTACTTGTAATCGGTGATCCTGTAACTGTAAGTCTATTTGCACTTCCTGCAATTAATCCAACACTAGTAACAGTCCCTCCACCTCCGTTCCCACTCGTAGTTGATATAGTAACAACACCATTTGATTGATTTAAAATAATGTTTGTACCAGCTACCAATGAGGTAATACCTGTATTTGTTATTGTAATATTGCCTGCGTTTGCATTTGAAGAAATACTTATACCATTACCGGCAATAAAGTTATTGTATGGACTTGCACATGAAAATAAAATACTAAAATTTGTATTGATTTTTGTGAATGCCGTAAAAAGACTATCACTACCTAATGATTCATTAGGTAATCCTATAAGTATTGTTTGTTGATCTTCAATAGCCATTTTTAATCTCTAGTTTATTTATCTTTAATAAGGGCTAAATGAACTACCACATCCACATGTCGTTTGTGCATTTGGATTTTTAATTTTAAATTGACTCCCATTAAGATCCTCAATATAATCAATTTCTGAACCTTGTAAGTATTGTGCCGACATACTATCTACTAATATGCTTGTATCTCCTGTTTTAATCAAAAAATCATCATCATTTTGATCTTCGTCAAATGTAAATCCATATTCCATTCCACTGCAACCTCCACCTTGAACAAACACTCTTACTTTTAATTTGTTGTCAGTAGATTCCTCTTGTAAAACTTCAGCTATTTTTTTACTTGCTGATTCTGTAATTGTTAACATATCATACATTGTAATAAGCTATCTCCCCTGTAGTTGGATTATAATATAACGCTTTAAAACCTGTAGTATCAGTAATTGCACGTATTGGTTTTACTGTAAATGTATTTGCATTTGTTTGATTCAAATTGGCTCCTGAAGCATTTAATATAATTATTTATAAACTTTTTCCCCAACGGGTATTTATAACGTTCCAATTAATTATCTTCCATTGCTCACGTAAATATTTTTTCTTATCACTACCATAATCTATTAAAAAAGCATGTTCCCACCAATCTATTAACAACAATATATCATCTCTTACTTCATGATTTTTTATTGTTTTTATAGTACCATTATACGCCAAATAAATCCAATTGCTGCCTTGCAATTTCATAGCTTCTATCTCAAATTGATTACGCATATTATCATAATTTTTAAAATATTTGTCTATAAACCCTTTCATTGGACCGTTAGGTATATTATTATTTCTTACTTCTCTATACTGAGTGAATAATATATTGTGTAAAAATACCCCTGCATAATTGAAATCCATATCCCCTTCTTTTTTATTATATCGCTCTGCATAGCCGTGGGCTAGCTTTCCATAGTGTAAATCAAGGGTTTCTTTGGATAGAACAGGATTAACTTCACGATATGTGAAGTTAAGTGGAATAATTTCTATGTCTTGGGGTTTAGATTTTTGTTCTAATAACTGGATGTAGTTCCTCATCCAGTATTTATCGTTTTAAAACATTTACTTACGCTTTACAACTCGACCTTTGGTCAAATCATATGGGCTAAATTCTATCTCTACATTATCTCCTAACAAAATTTTTATATCATTTTGTCTCATTCTACCTGAGATATAACCCATAACTTGATTACCTGTTGACAATTTTATTCTAAACATTGCGTTTGGTAATACATCAACTACTTCACCATCCATTTTTATTACATCTTCTTTTGCCATTTATTTTTTAAGTGTCTCCCAAATTTTCTCTTTTTCTATAATGTCTTTTTCACACGCTATATATTGTCTACGCAATTCACGTAACTTTTCCCATTTTTCTTCCAATTCAGTGTTAGGATGTAATATGGCTAACTTTTCTTCTATTTTTTCTAAACTTTTTTTAATACTTTTACCACCTAATTTTAAATCACCCCCTACTTCTGCATCCCCTTGTACTTTAAGACTTGGATGCTGAGTAGTCCATATACCTGTATTATCATATATACTTGTTCCAGGTGTAACTAAGGGTTGAATAGTATATGGACCACTATTAATTCCTGTAGTGGTTGATTGAATAGTAATATTATTAAGTGAAGATATCTGTCCTGTAGTTAACGGAGCAATATTACTACAATCAAAAGTGATACTTGAGTTCATATCGTAAGGGTTAAGTAAATCTTGTGCTAGTATTCCACTAATTGTATCTTGATTTTCCATAATTAGGCTTTTTTAATATATAATTTTCCATTAGCATTTATTCCAACATCCACATTCATGCCTTCTTTCCATCCTAGCCTATCTAAAAGTGGTTGTGGAATAGGAATGTATAGATCTCCAGTGTCAGGATCTTCTTGCGTAATAACTTCATATCTTACGTTTTCTTGACTTGGACCTATATTAGACATAGTTTTATTATATATTATATTTTAGATTATGCAAGAAAAAAGGTTACCAAGCTCTACAGGACCAATATCTTGCCTTCCAACGTGGACCTGGATTTTCACAACGATGGCGTGCTCTAAATGATTTCCTACGCTTTGGATTTGATTTCTTTATTTTCATCTTTTTGTCGCCGAAATTTACTTTGACAACATTTCCCTTAGGCCCACGTACATATACTTTTGATTTCTTTACATCACCTGCCATTGGTTTACCAAGTTGTACTTCACGACCTTGGTACTTAGCTTCATCCATGTCATCTTCTTTAGCAACTTGTTTTGTACTATTTGGTTTATAAAGGTCTTTTGCAATCTTTTCTGTATCATGTGCTGCACGAACAAAGCCTTTTTGGCGTAATTGGTTCGCTTGCATTGTGAAAGCTTGTTTTCTTTCTTTATCATTTACGCCTTTAAATTCTGTAATTTCTTCACTCTCGCCTTGAACTTTACTTCCTGCGCTAGATGCATCACTACTTACACCCATTACCATACGCTCGTCTAACTCTACTGCTTCTAGGATAATATCATTTACCTCTAATAATTCTAATATTTTGTCATCGCCTTCTAATATAATACCATCTTCGGTAAATCCAATCACACCTGTCTCAATCACAAAACTTTCATTTAGTTCAATGTCAAAACTATCATGTAACTCAACAAGACCTTCATCATCTTGTTGGCTCATATCATCTACTAAATTTAACAGGCTACGCATATCCATTTGTTTTCTCCTTGCTGTATTTAGCTTTTTTCTAACAAATGTTTCTGTTCCTGACTAATTTTAATAGTATAATCTACATGCATGATTGGAGAAAAATCTCTAATGATAGAACTTATTGGTTTAATATTGTCTCCATATTTTAAAACAATATAACTTTTAACTTTATCACTTATATCACTTTCTAGTTCTAAGTAAATATAATCACCAAACACTAACTTAGTCAAAATATGTTTTGTAACATGCTTATCTTTTAATATTGCAAGATGAGATTTGTCTGTGCTATGTAATAGGTAAATTACTTCTGCCATACTATAAATGTCATGTAGTCTATTTCGTTGTCAAAGTGAAAATTATAAGATCCAGGCTCATTTCCTGCTTCTTCTAATATGTTAACAGACCATTTTCCCTTACAATAATGTTGACACCATTGTAAATAATGGTTTAAATCCCCATATTTTATTGATACTTGTGTAGAATAATCTAGGACTTGCAATTGATGTAGTTGTTTAAAATATACTGCTTTTGTTCATCATATGATTTATTTATAGGGTATAATAAATGATAATCAAAAATTTTAAATTTCTTAGCAAAATACGCACTAAAAGATGTTGAATCTATTAGGTTGTTAAAAACATACTCTTTTTCTGCTAATCTTAAATCTTTTTCAGTTACTTCTAACTTTTTTAAATTGATTTTATAATGTTCACTAAAACTATCCACAATTTGTGTCCAATTATTCATACTAGTCCCATAGAGACCTGTAATACTTACCAAATAATTCTAAGCCTTCTTGTATTCTTTTATTATGTTCTTCTAATCCCTCATAATCTAACCAATGACTATTTGGGTTTCTATCAACCATTGCAAACGTTTTTTCTACTTTACCAGTCACTGGGTTTAATATAGTTTTCCCTGTATCAGTAAAATCATACACACCATGTTTTCCATAATGATATTTCTTGTCGTAGTCAATTATTAATTGATAAAAAGACCAAATCATTTTATCTAATACTTCATCCCATTTCTTAGAAGCCTCATCCCATGCTTCTTTATGTGTCTCACTGTAAAAGTCAAAACACCCTTGCTCGTTGTAATCTTCTCCACCTACATCATTTACAAAATCTCCAGGAACGCCGTGTTTTGTTTCTTTTAATTGAACTAATGCAGGAAAAATAATATATGCTAAAGTACTATCTAAATTCCAAGTATCGTACCCGTTTATTTCTACGTTTACTTTACGTCCTTTGCTTTTACGATAATTACCTATATTTACTTTCATGATTTTAATTCTGTATAACTATCATTTTGAATAGCATAAACCATTTTTTTAGCGCCAATATGATGTATTAAAAAAGCCTTTGTAATCTTACATGTTGACAAGTTTTTAACAAGTTCATCTAAATTTTTACCTTGACATACAAAATTGTTAGTATTATTATTATAAACAAGTATAACATCATTATGTAATTCTGTAAATAATATTGGACGATCTAACTTTTTTAAATCTTCGGTCAACTGATTTTTTACCAAACTATCAACTTTGTTTTGTATTCTTAAAGAAATAAAAAAAATCCCTAATACAAAACCTATAATGATTCCTGCGTAAAAATCGTTTTCCATATTGTTATTTATTAACTTTTATGTTAGACCATTTCTTTAACTTAGCAAACTTCTCAAGTTTGTACTCGTTAATTTCATCCATAGTAAATAATTTTTGGTCAATTAACAAATCTACCATTGCGTAAAAATCTCCAATCTCTTTTGCTAAACGTTTGACATTTGATTCTTTAGTATTTGGAATTAAATCATGTAAACCAAATCGTTTGCACTTACTTACTGCAACCACTACCTCTCCGCATTCTTCTTGCAATATAGTCAGAATTTCATCTGTTTGATGGTTCATTCTATTTTGTCCTTTTCTATTTTTGGTACTACAACTCTATTATGATAGTTTTTCCAATCAGTTAAATAAAAATCGTGTCTTATCCAACGATGCTTACCAGTTTTACTTTCTACTAAGAATCCCCAGTCTTTTTTTTGCTTTCCCATTATAAACAAAGTAGTAACTGGTCCTACTTTAGGATCTAATTCTAACCAATGATATTCAGATGCTTTGCGTGTAATTATACTACCTGAACCACGCCAAACTACCTGATCCTTAACATATCTACCCTCACTATTAAAAATAGGAGTATGTTCCCAATATCCACCTTTTAAAATTATTGTGCAATAATTCCAAGGATGATCATGCATAATTGGATCATCACTACGTATAATTTTATGTAAAGTAACATTAAATGGAAAATTTTTTCTGTCTTTAAAAACTAAGTAATACCTATACATATAGTCTTTACCAGTTCTACGATCTGGAATAACTCTGTATCTTCCCAACTTATCCATTAATTTATGAAATAGTTCCATAAGTTTTTTGTATGAAAAAAGACGGGCTTGCAGCGCCCGTCTTAAACTATTATCTCTCCCGAGATTATACAGCCATGCCCATTGCAAGGGCACGATAACCTGCAGCAACAACTTTACGACTAGGAGTACCTAAACGATATTTAGTTGTGGTGCGACCATTACTACCCTTACGCTGGTTAGCGTAAACTGCAAAACCAGAAAAACGCAAATCACTAACTGTCGCAGTAGGATTCTTAATACCAAAGCGTTCGCTGATTTGAGCAGCAGTGAGTTCTTCACCGCTACGTAGTGCCTCTAAAAGACGACTCTGTTTTGTTTCTCTCATATTTTCCTCTTAAAAAAATCGTTGTCTAGCAACGTGTTATATAGTAACAAATTTTTGACTAATTAACAAGATTTTTGGGCAATTAAACGTCAAAATATACCAAATTACCTTTTTCATCATCGACTTCCAATCCTACGTATCCACGTGGATTACACAAAATTCGTGTGGTTCCTATCATGTAATCAAACGGATCATGTGTATGCCCGTGTGTCCAAACTTTTATTTGTGGATTGTCTAAAATAAAGTTTGACAAATCACTGCTATATGCTCCGTTCATGTGAAAATCTTTTTCATATTTAGGTTTAGTACTTTTTTTACTAGGAGCATGATGACCAATTACTACATATGATTTATTTGGTTCGTTTTGAATAACCTGTTTAATATAATTCACACTACTTCTGTGCGTAATTACTGTGTCCATTGGTTTAAATTTACGATATTCTTGTTCATTATGTCTTACTACCAAAAAATCATTCATATTTTTTTGGACAAAATTAATTGTAATTGGATCATTATTATTCATATCAGTCCATAAAGTACAACCTATAAAACATGTTTCATTAATATTTACTAAGCTATTTTCTAAAAAGTTTATGTTTTTATAATTTGCACATTCTTCTCTAAGGTAATCTAAGCCTATAGGAAATTTTCCATGATAAAATTCATGATTTCCTGCAATATAAATAACATTGTTAAATTGTTCACTACACCGTTGTAAAAATTCCCTGTATCTAACTGCAGCCTCATATCTTTTGCTTAACACTTTTTGATAAAGCGATAGTTCACCCATATTTTTAAAATCATGTAAATCCTGAGCAATTAAAATATCTCCACCTAAAATTAATACTTCAGCATTCTCGGTATTTTCAAAAAAACAATCACCAAACTCTAGGTGTACATCACTAATAAGCGCAACTTTCATAATAATCCTTACTCAAACTTTGATCTAATTAAATCTCCGATAGTCCCATTACCTGTCATATTGATATGATCAACTGTGCCTGCACAAATTTCAATAATTTCTTTTGCAAACTCCTCATAACCTTCTGCTTCCCAAAAAGTCTCACCTTTAACGGTATAAAGGTGCTTTTTAGCCAATTGTTTTATATTTGTTTTCATTTTAACTCCAAGTTCTATGTTTTTCTGCGACATGCTCAACACCGTCATATTCTACAATTATCCATTCTACATCTTCAGGTATCTCAACAATTTTTAAACTGGCATACATACCATTTGCTTTATTACCTAATTGCTCAACTACTCGTACTAAAACGGGGTCATCACGTTTTAAATCCATATAATCATTACCATGGTCATCAGTAATTGGTTTTAATCCAGACAATTTATCATACAGTTGCATGGCTTCAAAGCTTAGACCAAATCCGCCCCAATCATCATTTATAATAATCTTACGCATGTTTCACCCGTGTTTAAGTAAATATATAGTATACAATTTTTCGTCAATAATGTCAAATCCATCGGTAATATTACCATCTGTAGTCAATAACTTTAATCCATATGTTTTTGCGATGTATTCATTAAAACTTTCAATATCAAATGCCACACGATCACCCATAAATTCTTTTCTAATCTCTTTTAATGACTGCCAAAATTTCCAACGATTTATTCGCCTTGCAAGTTCAGGGTCATCATCATCATAATCTTGAAATGGTTTTATTACGGCCACTATCCCCACCTCAATGAAAACATAGTAGCATCACTACCTTCTTTAAAATAGAATACTACTTGGTCATAATAATAAATCACATTCCAACGGTCTCGGTGAGGTCCTAATTTTTTAATTAACCATGCTTCAATTTCTTCTATATCAGCACTGCTACTTTGTAGGTTTACTTGATAAGGCCAAATTTTTTTATTTAACACCCTCACGACCATCTTTATTTTATGTTTAAACTAATTATTGTTTTGGTTTTATCCGAAGTATTTGGTGGTGAGTAATGCCAAATAAATCCTGGAAATGTAATAATATCACCCTCATTTACTTCAGGAACAAATACTTCTTCATCAAATAAATTTATAAAATGTGTTATTGGGGTATGTTTTGGAATATCCAAATAATAAATACATACCCAACTAATTCCATGGTGTTGATGTTTTCCATGAGTAGCATTAAATTTATACTGATTAAACCAAAAGTTCTGTACTTTATAATTATAATATTTTATTTTATAGAAAACTTCATGTAAATGATTGTCGAGTGGGACAGACAATATTTCCATATATGGTCTTATGGTTTCTTTTGGTAAATACCAATCACTTTTTGTAATAATTTCTTCACCATTATTCACACTTTCTATTCGCATATTATGAATAGATTTAAGAACTGATTTTTTAAGTTCTTTATGTTCCTTAAAGTGGGAAATGATGTAAGGAAAGTCAGGCATTCATTATCTTGATTCAAATGAATACAAGCGTCCTTTGTAACTTACAGTAACAACCTCTCCAATTTGTCGTTGAACTGGTACATTAGTACATTGTGTAGCAACATTTTGATTTACTTGATCTTGTCCAATTCGATTACCAACCATACCACCAATGACTGCTCCTGCTACTGTAGCGGCTGTATTGCCATCACCTCGTCCAACTTGGTTACCAATTATACCACCTGCAATACCACCTAATACCGTACCCACGCCGCTATTATCACTTGGCGTAAGCATTGTTTGAGTACAATGTTTCTGATAAGTAGTCATGTATTTGGGTTGGACACTTACGACCTGTACAGACTGGTCCATGTAACCTTGAGCATTTGACACACTAGCAATAGTAGCAAATAATAGTGCAATTAGTTTTTTCATAATAATATTCCTTTCTTGTATTTACTATCCTCTACGCATTTTACTGATATCCTCAGCCTCTTGACTGCTGAAAATGGGCACAGCGTTAGACTTGTGCATAGTGCCAATGCCAATAATTTTATCCCCAGTGTAAGTAGGAATAGCACGGATGTTAACAGCACCCTTTACACCTGTGTCTAAACTGGGAAAGTGTTTAGTCTCACGCCCAGGTGGAGGTCCAAGTTTGGGGAACGGACGGGTAAGCGGCCGTGATTGAAGGACAGGCTTACTCATGTTAGCCCACTCTGCTTGCTTACGTTCCCATTCTAACTTGAGTTCCTCTGCTTTACGTTTAGCATCACTTGAAGCAAACTTGACCTTACCTTTGCGTTTGCCTGTCGTTGAAAGTGCGGGATGAGCAAGATGCATAGTCATAGAAACCTCACAAGTAAAATGCTATTATAGCAAACTAAGGATTTATTGTCAACCTTTGGCCAATTCTAGAAATATAACTGCACCATTTGCGGCACTAAAACATAATGCAATAAATGCACCTAACTTATTCCCATTTTTTGTTTCTGCGGTGGATATATTCCACATAATTATTGTTGCAATACCATGTAATAATATATTCATTTGTTATATTCCTGACTATGTTTGCACGTACGGCGAAATTGATACCCAGGACAACTACATACATACCGACCAGCTATTTTTTCTAATGTATATTTTTGTCCCTTGCTACCTTCCACAGTAATGGTTTCTTTACTTACAAGAGGTTTAACTTCAGTCTTTGGAAAGTAAATAATGTCGGCTTCTGTCTTACGTTTTACTTCTACAAATTTACGACCACGTACATCAAATTGAATAGGCTTTTTAAACTTAACAAGATTTTTAGTACCCTCTTTAATATAGCCTACCAAAAAGGATTTGTCATCTTTCAGGTAGTAGATATGATTAGGAACGTCCCATTCGGTTACTTCCTGAAAGTATTTCATTATACAGTTTCCTTTGCTAATGCTTCAGTTAAAGCCAAGAACTTTTCTTCAGTCTCGTGGAATTGGACGAACCAGATATCCAACCCATTGACTTTCCTGAGGATGTAATTATACTCTTGGCTTTCTGCCCCGTTGAGATAATCGTCGAAGGATTCGTATATTCTACATTCGGTGTCGAACTCTTGACCGTCACGACCGTAGAAAACACAGTCATCTTTTGTCCTGTACGTACCATCTGAATTTCCTATATTTTTACCTAATGAACTAAGATCACCAAATTGCATAAGACAAGATACCTTAGACCTATCGGTGTAGTGTTCCTGTAGGATACGACCGTTGTTACTTAAGTATCCGTCAAAATGACAATAAACTACACTTACAGAACCATCTAAATTTTCTACTGCAATCGTACTGCGAGTTGCCATTTATCACTCCATCACTTAACTGTCAATAAAGCTATTGTACACCCAAGCCCATTTATTGTCAAGCCTGCTTATCTGTTAAATCTGTTAGAGGTTAACCTGAATAGATTTCGGGTAGCAGGTCCTACATAAATTCTAGGTTGAATGTAGTACCTATTGCTCCTAGCACTATAGCCGTTGTAAGTAATCAATTCAGCATCGAATCCAGCATCTTTCAATGCTAAAACTGCATTCTCATAATCACTATCCTTCCAACCCCAAACCTTGTAACTGCGAGTACTATCTACCAATCTATCATTAAAAATGACCAAATCAGGACCTGCTAATTTGCGGATAATTTTTGTTGATTCAAGAATCATACCATACTCCCATAACGTTTAACCAAATCACACTCTTGTTTGTCTATTTCTGATAAAGCATCCTTTAGTGTACGACCTGTCGTTCCTACATATTGCACACCATCTTTATAATGTGCATAAAGTGTAATACCCTCACGCATTCCTTTGTAATAGGCACATGTTTGTGCCAATTGCAAATATTGATCCTGTTCAGGAGAAAAAATTAGTGACATACATTACCCGCCGTAGGTAACTTCTGTAGCAGGGTAAAGAATACGACCCTCATATTTTAATTGGAGTCGCTCGTCCTGAGTCAGGTAGTCATCAGCAACTACTTCCCAATCAATAATATGTTCACGAAGGTAATCGTCATCACACTCAATTTTATCCCTGATAACCATAATGTAAGAAGGAACAGAATTGAATGCCGTAAAGTTTTTTACTACATAGGAGTTACCACCTTTTGCTTTCCAATGTGGACGTTGAGAGTCGCCGTAGTTTTCGTGAACTTGAGTCTGAATAAGCAACTTAGCCATTACAATTCCTTATTTACAGTGTACCGTTAGTATAGCAAATTAACCATTTATTGTCAACCTAGCAAAATTCTTACATTTCTTCATCAGTGACTTCCATATATTTCACACCTGTATTAAAGTGACGTTGGAGCATATATGCAAGATCGCTTGGCATAAGACGATGGCCCTCGAATAAAACTTCTTCACCCTTTTTTATTACAATGTAATCCCCAGATCCCAAACTATTAGTTACTATGGTAATCACACACTTTCCTTTTGAAACAACAAAAATAGATGTTTTTTACTTCTAGGAGACCAAGCTTTAGCTTGTGGACCACAAGCTTTTTCAATTCTCATAGTACTGCAAAAACTCAAATAACCAGGAGTAATTTTACCTGTTACAGGATCATAGGTTTCAGATTTTACTGCTTCAGGAATAGTACAACGAAATCCTGCACTAAAATTAAAAACCCTACTTATAAAGTCTGCCTTACTATGAATGCAATCTTTACATTTAAGGCTACGATTGTATTCGCCTATCATTCAACATCCTTGTTTTTATGTTTAGGTTTACGTTTGTAGGTGTCTTTACGTTTTACTGATTTTGGCTTAAACGGGCTATCCTCAGCAAAAAGCATGAAGTGTGCCCTTACATTAGGGCGCTTGTCTTTGTGTGTAAGATTGATTTTCATAATACCCATAGTATAGCAGGACAGGTATTTATTGTCAACCTATTTAAGTTGTATACCTGCTGCAACAATTCTAGCAAAAACATCATGTCCGAACTCCCAACCTTCAGGCATCGAGGTTTGAAGGTCTAACTCATTGTCTATTTTGTCTGCCTCTTGATTAGTAATAAGGACTATGGCTAAATTACTTTTTATCATCTGAGCGATTTCGGTGATAGATTTATTCTCTAATGTCATAGCAATAGCCTGATTATAAATTAAAATACAAGGTACTACATGTTCCCTATAGGTATTATCCTTTGTGCGATTTACGGATTCCCCTATTGTAATTAAGTGGTCAATACTATCACCTTCTAACAAAGCCCTAGTATTTTCTAAACCAAACCCATCTTCATTATTGATGAAGTATCTAAATCTTTTTGCTATTTTTTCAAAAATATTTCTTTCACTAATTTCACGGGCTATAGGTTTAATCGCTATCCCACGAATTTTTTTAACAATAGATTCTATTGATTCAATGATATTAACTATAACCCAAAAGTTATCTAATAAATCACTAGTTTCTTCAAAAAATATATTGATAAAATCAATATCATCTTTGCGCTGGTTAGTTCTCTTACCTAATTTTTCTGTAAATCCTGCCTCAATTATACGTTTACGAATTTCGGCTACATGTTCTGGTTTAGCACGCCATGCCACTGTATAATGATTAGTTTTTAGCTCACACTTGATTCCATTATTAGTTATTAGAAACCAATGATTTTCATGTTTACGTGGTTCGTATCCACGTTGAGAACATGAATCACTAAATTCTTGATAGGATATTTTAACGGGCATTTTAACGATTTTCTATAACTTTATCTGCTAGTCCATAATTAACAGATTGTGTGGCACTCATAAAATTATCACGTTCCATATCTGTCAATAACTCATCATACGATTTTCCTATTGTATTATGTTTTTCATAAATTCTAGTTAAATTTTTTTTCATTTCTAATATTTCTTGTACTTGAATCATCATATCTGTAGCCTGACCTCTGGCACCTCCACTTGGTTGGTGAATCATATGTCTAGCATTGGGTAAAATATATCTTTTACCTTGGGCTCCTGCCTGTGCTAATAAACTTCCCATGCTACAGGCTTGTCCCATTACGATAGTACTAACATCAGGCTTAATAAATTGCATTGTATCATATATAGCTAATCCTGCTGTAACACTACCACCTGGACTATTTACATATAATTGAATATCCTTGCTACTGTCTTCGCTCTCTAGGAACAGGAGTTGGGCAACAATAAGATTTGCCATTTGATCGTGAACTTCACCTTCTAACAAAATTACACGATCACGTAATAATCTACTGTATATATCATAACTACGCTCACCGCGACTGGTTTGCTCTAAGACAATTGGAATTAAGCTCATATATTTCCTTGTAAAATAGAACTATTATACAGGAAATTTTTAATATGTCAACGCTTTTTGCGCCCTACATTTCCAACTTCTTGTTTAGATTTTGGTTTTGGGGAATTTAGTGACCTAGTTCCTGCTAATTGTGCTGCTTTTGCCATAAAATCCGTTTCTGTATCAACACCATCCACAGGATCCTCACCTGGTTCTGCGCTGACAGAATCATCAACTCTACCTAGTTTAAAACTAAACCCTCCAGTTGTTGGTTCCTTAGCACTAGATTTATTTTCTAAACTTACATTACCGTCAAGTTTAGCAGGCCATTGTGTATCAAAAGTAAATTCATTTTTATGTTTTTTGCCAAAATCAGTATATTGTTGTATGAAATTCATTTCTAAAATTTCTAATACCATCGATCTAAATTCAGGTAAGGCATCTTTTTTATTAATGGCATCAGCAACTTCTCTTTTTATGGCATATACAATTTTTCCTCCGTCGGTTGCTTCTTTACTAGCTACACTATTAAGAATTGGTCTTAATTCTTCTCCAAATTGTACATCCTTGCCTTTTATGCTTGATAAAATTTCTTGTTTAAGGGTTAAGTTTTTACTAAATGGTAAGAATTGATGCCATACTTCACTAATAGATTTTGAATTCGCTTTGTACAATAAATCAATACCATCAAATGCTTGTTCTAGCGTACCTTTAGTTTTACAAAGATTTACAAAATCTACGCCTGTTTTAAGTTTAGGATTACTAGCAATGTGTGGTGGAATTTTAAGTCCTGATATAGCTGGAGCAGCACCTCCATCTTTTCCTTTGCTTGAAATGTTTACGCTATGATTTGTTTTTGGATTTTTAATTGTAGCAAAACTATCAGCCAATGCAAAATTACTAGCAGAAGGAAATCTTAAGGTTAGATCATCTGTACTACCACCCAGCCATTCTTCAAAACTTGCTCTAGCAGGAAATCTTGATCTATAATAAATCAATGCTAGCACACCTAAATATTCACCTGCATTATCTTGTATTGCGGCTAACAATTGTTTATTTTTAGTAACTTCAGGAGGCACTGTTACTGATTCTCCTGATACAATATAGTTAGCAAGTTGAATAACGATTTGTCCATGTTCCGTACTATTAAGAACAGGATTGTTTATTATAATATCGTATAAATCAGTGGTAGGAATATCTCTGTCTACAATTCCAATAGCTTTGGGTGTGAGACCATAGCTTGCTTTTCCTCCAGCTGTAGGACCAACTCCAGCTCCTACACTTGCACCACCAAACTCAGTGGTTTTAAGTAAATTACTTATTGGTATAATATTTTTACCTTTATAATTTTCCCCAGGAGCTAATTTTGCAAATTGTGCAATTTTACTATCAGTAAATTCTTGTGTTTTTGGATCCCATAGTTGTGAATATTTTTCTGCTTCATTTGGATCTAAGATGACTTCTTGGTTATCTACTGTGGTGAATTTACCACCGCTGGCTATTTTTTTAATAAAAGTATCATAACGATTAGGTCTTTTCTTAAATTCACTAGCAGCTAGAGTTACTCCCTCTGATAAAGTAGTAATAATATCAATTAAATCACGCATAATTTATATTTAGCAATTATTATATAAATATTTATTTAGGAGATTGACATGGAGTTATTATTTGCTATTGGTATCATTGCTGCTATTGCAGCAGCATATTTTATTTGGAAAAATAAAACATTCGATGCTAATAAAGATGGAAAAATAGACAAAGAAGATATAAAACCTATCGTTGAAAAAGTTGAAGAAGTTGTTAAAGAAGCAGCAGACGTAAACAATGACGGTAAGGTTAATGTAGAAGATGTTAAAACAGTTGCGAAAAAAGCAAAAGAAACTGTGAAAAAAGCAAAAGAAACTGTGAAAAAAGCAGCAACTAAAAAACCTGCAACTAAAGCTCCTTCTACACCTAGAAAACCAAAAATGACTGTAATAAAGTAATGGAAATAGGGTTTGATTTAATAAGTGACTTTAACTTTGACACTGTTGAAAATTTTAACTGGCAAGGTAAAGCAACTAGTTTGTATTGTTTAATAGCAGGCAATGTAAGTAAAAATAGTAAAACTACCTTACATGTTTTAAATGAGTTTTCGACTAATTATCATGGTGTTTTTTATGTACCTGGACCGTTAGAATTTATTAATAAAACAAGTATAAGTGATTACAATGAATTATTAAATGCTAGTTTACAAAAATTAAACAATGTTGTATTATTACATCATAATGTAATTGTTATAGATAAAATTGCTATAGTTGGTGTAACAGGATGGGCAGGCAATGTTCCTTTGGAGTTGAATGACAAAGAGGTTTTAGAAGCAGGATACAATGATTTATTGTACCTACATTCTACTATACAAAAACTTCAAAAACATATTGATGTAAAAACCATAATAATTGTAACAAATAGCGTACCAAATAGAGAATTATATTATAAAGAAGAACCAGATATAGTTTACCATCAATTACCTTTAGTGTCAGCTTTAAGCGGTGACACTGAAGGAAAGGTTAAATACTGGGTATTTGGAAATCATGATAAACTAATAGATACTAAAATAGAAACTATAAGTTATTATAATAATCCCTATTTAAATAGGGATCCTTATTATCCTAAAAGAATATCAATAACTGACTAACTTTCTGCTTCAACTTTAATTTGTAATGGATATCCTCTGGCCCTAGCTTCAAGTGTTATTTCAATACCTTTTTGTTCGGCAATTTCATATGGCAATACAGCCACAACAGCACTACCTTTATCATGTATGTCCAAAGTTATTGTTTTAGCAGTGTCATTATTATAATTAAAATATTGAACTAATGAATCTATCACGAATTCCATACTAGTGTGATCATCATTTACGTAAATAATTTTATAAAGAGGAGGTTCTTTTAATTTGAGATTTGGTTTAATTTTTGTTTTAGTATCAGCATTGGACATGTTGTTTTACCTTAAGTGAAAGTGAGCAGCGAACTGCTCACTAATTTTACTATTTATTATAAGAAATAGCAATTTTCTTGGGTCTGCTTTCTTCAGGGACAACACGTTCTAAATTAATTATTAAAATACCATCTTCAATATTGGCATTTTTTACTATTACATGTTCACCCAATATCCAACTGCGTGTAAAAGACCTAGCACTTATACCACGATGTAAAAACTCTTTTTTTACATCCAGATTAATTGTTTTTTCGCCTTTTACAAATAATTGATTTTTTTCTACTTCAACCTCTATTTCTCCTTCTTTAAAGCCAGCTACAGCCAATTCAATACTAAAACTATCTTCGTCATGTTTAACAATATTATATGGAGGATAATTTGTTTGTGATTGATTGGTGGTGTTTGTCATTAGTTCATCAAAAATTCTATCGAAACCGATACCAAATTTGTGAATTGAAGGAATGTCGAGGGAACGTAAAGTTAGATTTGTCATATTTTTCTCCTTTTTAAGCAAGATGACATTTGAATGTAAACCCGACCTCGGCGTTTACATTTGTATTTATTATAGTAAAATTGTGCAAAAAAATCTACTATTTAGGTAATATTATAAATTAATATAAATGAAAAAATTAATAGAAATAGTTGTCCAACAGATTTAAAATTGGCATATTGGTCTTGTAATGTTTCAATATCCTTTGGTGACCAACTAGTTTTTACATCTTTAGAAATAGTTTGGTTACCAAAAATATAAAAACTTAAACCAAAAATAAATATGATTATGCTAATAAAATAAAACATTAATATAATTTTTTAAACAGCTTTTGTGAATTTAAATATTTTTTCCAACGTTTAATTGCATATGCCTTTGACAATTTTTTACGAATACTCGGCTTAACAAAATGTTGCTTATTTTGTAGTTCTAACAATAACCCATCTTCCATTATTTTCTTTTTAAATTTTCGTAATGCTTTATCAAGATTATTCTCTTGTACTACAACTTTCTTACCTTTTAAAATCATGTTACTAATTTTGGTTCAAGTACCTGCTCCTGATTAATATTTATGTTTTTTACATTTTTTTTAACATATACAAAAATATTATACATATGTGGCATCAAAATTCTTTCTATCTCGCTTTGTAAGCCTCTGGCTCCTGTTTTCAATTTTAAACAATTTTCGGCAATCAACGTAATTGCATCATCGGTAAAATGTAAATTTATACCATCAATCTTAAACAAATATTTATATTGGTCTATATAATTATTTTTAACTTTAGTCAAAATTTTAATTAAATCATCCTTTGTAAGTTCGTTTAAATTAATTGTAGTAGTAAACCGTCCTATAAATTCTGGTATCATTCCATACCTAGTTAAATCATCTGGTGTAATTTTATTTAATATTTTACTATCATTTTTTGTTTTTACTTCTGCACCAAACCCTATTGCTGACCCTGTTAACCTATTACTAACAATGTCTTTAAGTCCAACAAAAGCACCGCCTGCAATAAATAAAATATTGGTTGTATTAATTTCTAGTATTTCGGTATTAGGATGCTTTCTGTTACCTGAAGGATTGACTCTACACTTAGTTCCTTCAACAATTTTTAATAATGCTTGCTGTACTCCTTCACCTGAAACATCTCTTGTTATGCTAACATTCTCACTTTTTCTTGCAATTTTATCAATTTCATCAATAAAAATAATACCCTTTTCAGCCAAAGCTTTATCTCCATTTGCTGCATTTAGCAACATGGATATCATTGATTCTACATCATCGCCAACATAACCAGCCTCTGTTAAACTAGTCGCATCAGCTACTACAAAAGGAACATTTAAATATTTGGCAATTGTCTTTGCTAATAAAGTTTTACCATTGCCAGTTGGACCAATAAGTAAAACATTACTTTTTTGAATTTCTAACTCCTTTGCTGTTGAATTTATTCTTTTGTAATGATTACAAATAGCAACGGATAAAACTTTTTTTGCTTCATCTTGCCCTACAACATAACTGTCTAAATACTCTTTTATTTCAATAGGATTAAAGGATTTGTTCTCAACTACAGATAAATCGTCCTTTAAGTCTTCATTCATTAATTCATTACAAAGGACAATACAATCACTGCAAATTGCCACGTCATCCCCTACAATTAATTTTTTAACAATATCTTTATGGTTACCGCAAAATGAACAATGTTGTAATTTAATTTCTGACATAGTAATATTTAGTTTTTACAATCTTTATCATTAACAATTTTCAACTGTAACTCATTGATAGTTGTCGAAATTTTTTCTGCATAGGCTGTATTTAAAGGTAAAGCAACATGATTATTCTCAATCGTATTTTGCCAAATCGTAATTGCGTTAGGTTGCCCTAAACTATACATTGGTTTGTGTTTGCCTATAACAAAATCAGGGACATAACATTTTTTAGCAATAACTTGCTTATTAAAATTGGTTATTGTTAACATAAGTCTTACTTCATTTTGATTTATGAAATGGTTTCTTATCCCCTGAATTCTAACCAAATCACTAAATTTATAATGTTTTTTAGTTTCATTAAAATTAGTTTCATTTACAAAATAAATATTGGCAGGAAATTTGTCAACTATATTATATTTGCCCTCATCAAAAATTTCAAATAATTCTTCTAAGGCTTTTAAAAAATTTTTATTCCATTCTAACGAATATTGTACAACCAAATATAAATTTCGATTGTTGTCAAATTTTAAAAAATAAGGTAATTGTTTTATGTTATAAGCTAATTTAGGATAATCTGATAATACCTGTGTAATTAATTGGTCTCCTGCCTTTTTTTCCTGTAATAATGAATTTATCTGTGTTGAATGCTTTTGTCCTTCAAATTGTTGCGTAGATTCTTTATTAGAAAATAATCTATGACTTATTTTACTTTCATTTACATAAACATCTATTACAAGTTCATATAAATTATTTTTAAAAACTTGAGAAACTATATTAAAGTTGTCTACGTACCCTGAACTATAAGTCGAAATTTCATTCTTAGTAAGTTCTATATTTTTACTTTCTCTATCACTTAACAAAACAACTCCCGAAACATGCTGCACAGCTACTTTAAATGCATTTGTTTTTGCCTCTTCAAAAGTCCTGCCTATTCCATATACTCTTAATGGATTACTTGCATATGCTAAGTCAAATAAAAATAAATATACAACTACTAAAAGTAGTTTAAGTTTCATTGACTAAAATATTTTTTTTGCATGTTAATTACAGCATCCGCGCTATATCTGTCCCAGCGAATTGTTACGTTTACAGTTTGCCGATCAACGATTCGTTGACTGATTGGACGAGCACCCCGAATAATACCTTGTGCATTATTTTTTATTGTTGATACTACATTGCGAACAGCATCATTTGTATTTTCACGCACTGCTACATTGCTTTGTTTATCGGCATCTATATCATTCATTGATACTTCGCCCTCAATACGTTGTTTAATACGATCTTTAGCAACTTCCCAGTTTTTAGCCATTGTATTAACTGTGCGCTGGCTTGACACATCTTGCTTTACAAAACGTAACAATCTGTCTAATGCTCGCATTTCAGCAACTTCAAACGCATTATCACGCATGGCTTCGCTATTACCAAATGATGGAGCATATCCTGTTGCTTCAATAGATTTGATCTCGCCTTTAATACAAGTGGCTTCGGTGATTCCTGAAAAATATTTACAGTCCCATTCAATCTTAATGCCCTGACCAACAAAATTAGTATTTAGGGCTTGAGTAACTAATGGATCAACTTTTGGTGCTTCTATGGTAGCATTTGGTCTTGCGGTACCACAACCATAAATACTTGCTAATAATGCAACAACTACAGCCATTTTAAATTTCATGGATATCTCCAATTAAGTTTACAATGTTCTTATATTACACTAGGCTGCAATTATTTTCAAGTTTTTTGGTTACGTAAATATTCTTCGATTGCTGATTTTTCGTTTTCGGATAACAAGTCTACATCATATTCACCCGAATCAATCTTTTTGACCAGATATTCTAAATACTCTTTATCGTATAGATATGAATTGGTATTACTTTTAACAAGCTCAATCCATTTTACACCATCAAATTTAAATACACGATTTGGTAATACATCTACTCTAACATAAACATCACCCTTATTAGCAAATTTTGGAAACTCTGACCCAAATTTTGTTGATATAGGATGTAATGAATCCGCTGTTAATTTAAAAAATTCTGGATGTAGGTCTTTAAATGCATCTTTTTGCATTGCCTTATTGTCATATACTACATATCCACCATCAACTTCTTTAAAAGGTTTTTCTTTTGTAACATTCGTTGTAACAATTTCCTTTTTAATAATTTTAGACTCTGTTGGTATATCTACATTTTCCTCTATTTCAGGTTCTTTATATTCTTGTAGTCTACCTAGACTACAATTTTTATTTGTACAAAATAGTCCTATATTATAAACCTTTTCTAAAACTTTCCCGCAACTTGTGCAACTGATTTCCTCAATAACCTTTGGTTCAGGTGTATATATAACAGGCTTCATTTTTTCAATACCTGGAACTTTATCTATCCATTTCTTTTTTAGATAAACTTGTTCAACTGTTTCTTCTGGTATGTCAGGTTCATCTATCAAAGGTTCTTCTGGTTCAAGTTCTTCTTTAGTTGGTTTTTCACCTACATCCGCTATCCATGGGTCAGGAGCCTGGTTTTCTTCTCTTGCATTTTCCCATTTTCTACTTTCATTTGCAGCCAATACTAATGTTAACGCTAATGGATCGAAAACAAATACAATTAAAATAATCACCCAACGTACTGCACGTTCAAGTAAATTTGCATCAGGATCATCGCCATATATAAGTGCTGCTATATATTTTATAGGACCAACTTCTGCTTCGACCTTGCGAACTTCCGCAGCGATCGGAGCTCGTTCTTCATTAAGTTGTGCAATCTTTTTCTGTTCGACTTCGATTTCCCGTAAAAGTCTCTGACGTTCTGGACCTTGCTGTCGCCTAATTTGTACCGATCTTTCGGCACCCTGTTCTGACGTTGAACGTGCCAAAGTTTGGTCCACGCCCGCATCCAATTGTCTAAGTGCTGCCCTATTAGCATCTATATTATCCTTCGCTATTTTTATTTTTTCGTCGTATATTGATATTTTAGCAAGTATATCCCCACTTACTAAATTTTGATCGGTATGAGCTTTGGATAAAAAACCAAATATACCCATACTAGTTAATAACGCAAGTGAAATTACAGATAGCACTAAATAAAGGCGCATAGTAAATTTTACGTTTTGCCAATATTTATGTAACCAAACAGTGGTTACTACCTTAGCAATTTCAAGCGCACTGCCCATTATTATAATTGGTATTACAGCAGCCGCAAAGATTGCAATAAGTCCTAGAATACTATACCAAGCGGCTATAACACTTAAGGATAATGCGACAAACAGTGTGATATTAGAAACGTTAAATATTTTTAAGAGCATCTAAATATTTAGCTGATTTCAAGGTTCAATATCTTCTACTAAACCAAATAGATGTCCATAATGTTCAATAAATTCAGGCAAACTAAACACAAGTTTTCTAGGAATACCTGGACCTTGTGTAATATGTACTGTTATTAAATACTCTTCTTGGTTTCTTGATTTAATCTGTATTACTTGAATTTTATCTCCATCTTCAAATCTATAAATTTTACCTACTAAATCATGCAAGTTCATTTTTTATCAACTTTAAGCACACCATAGTCTGCATATTTTCCTGACCAACTGCCACCCCAATTTTCTAATTCTTCATCTTTATAAGTAACTTTAGTAATAAGTTCCTGACCTTCTACCTCATCATAATAAAAATATAAATGTCTGGGATCAAAAAATTCGCCTTCAGGAACAACTACTTCTCCTTCAAAATAAACTCCTTTACCACCTTGAACCCACCATAAATAATAACCCGATTTAACATCATTTTCTAAATAAAATTCGTTTTGAATAGCAAAATGCTCATAATAATCATCCTCACTATGAATTTTATCAAGATAGTTTCCTAACTGTTCCATTAAAATAATTGAATTGTTATTATCTTTTATTTCTATCCAACAATCGGTGTCAGGACCTGAATAAAATCCTATATCAGTTAATTCATAGTAGTCATGACCAAATCTAGCTTTCTTAGGAATATCCTCATCAATTTCATCTATGTCTCCCGTTAAGGCCTGATGTAAGTTTTCTGTTTTATCCTTCCAATAGTCATATTGAGTTTTGGTAATTTTACTAAAACCTCTATCACTTCCTCTACCTGCTAATTCTATTTTGTAAGTGCCTGCAGGATATATGATTGGTATGATAATTTTTTCTACATTTTCTTCTGTTGTTTCTGCTAAGTTATTGTTTTCATTACTTGACATAAATTTTCCTTTTTATCTATTAAATCTCGTCTAGTTCTTTTTCAACTTGTTTTTGTTCTTCTTCATGTTCTTTACCAACTTCCGTAAGTTCTAAGTCACTATCACACATAGGACAAACATCCTTTGTTAAATTAAATTCTAAATCATCTTCTTCATGTATAGAACCATCTATATTTAAATGAAGTGTAAGAGTTTCCCATCTAGTACCTGTCCAACGACACTTTGTGCATTTATGTGTTTTAGGAAATTGAAATTCTTCACGGTATTGCCAATCTTGAACTTTATAGGTTACTTCGTAACCACCTTTACGATCGGTCCACCAATCGTCTTGATTAAGATATTGCCAATCTAATTCAACATCATTTTCCCATGCATCATTTATAACTTCATCAATATCAGTGTCACCAGAAACCAAACCATCTAACATAGATTGTAATTCATCTTCATCACTATGAGGATAAATTTCTTCAAGAATTTCCAGCGTAATATCAATACCATCTCTCTTTTCGACTTGATGCCACTCACTTTTTACAACCATAACCATAACTTATCTCCTATAGCCACAAATGGCAACTGTATTTGTTTAAATATTTCATATTAGCTTTATCTGAGCCAAAGTGTATTTTGTAAAAACGATTATATGCTCTTTTATACCTGACTTGAACCTTTTCGGGCGAATGCATAGCAAGATAATGCAATACTATAAATGCTTTTATTATTGCACTGTTTGGATTTATTTGCTTATCTAAAACGTATTGTTGATATGGTTTCCAGTTATAACTCTTTGGTAAGAATCCATATCGCACATAATGCTTTAATCTAAAAACTTTTTGAACATCCATTGGTCTATACTTACTTATCATCACGGAACCTCACAAATCTAGGGAAACGCAAACTGTAACTACCATCTTGGTTTTGTGTAATTACATCACATAAGATTTCAACAGTACGACCAATGACCAAATTGCGATTAGCGTATAGCTCATCTCTATCAACGTCACTAAAACCACTACCCACATTGACTGAAATTTCTTTTCCGTCGTCAATTCCAAAGCAAACCAATGCTCCCAGGCGTCCAATATTTCTTCCCGTACCTTCTTCAACACCGACCACCTCCAAATCTACTGTAATGGTAGGTTTCCATTTCATCCAAAATGTATTACGCTTACATTCGTATGGTGCATTAACATCCTTAATCATAATGCCCTCAAAGCCTGCATTGACCTGATCTTTAGCATAACGTTCAAGTTGATCACGCCCAGCGGCCGTGTCTAAGTCTACCATAATATGCGGTAGTAATTCAACATTAGGCATAGTCTCTACAACACTTCGGATGCTTTCAAGGATTTTAATACGTTTGCTCAATTGTGTATTCCAATGCCCACGACGAAAATCCTCAATAGGAATAATATCAAAAATATGAAATACACTGTCATCGTTATCAACATTTTCCTTACGGCGTGCTTGACGCATCAACTCCTGAAAACTATTACCAATAACTTCACCATCTAACATAAAACCCATGCTTAGGTTACTAGTACCAGCTTGTCTTATAATTTTGTTAAAATTGTCCTTAATTTGTTTTTCAATGTGCTTAAAGTTATCAAACACCTTACCATTACGGCTATAGCAATCAGTTACAATAGTATCACCCATATTTACAACTTTAAGCAATACTCGCACTCCATCTAGTTTTGGCTCTAGTCGCTTAGTGCCCTTCATTTCAGGACGACCCTCACTATTGGTTGCTAGTTGACAACCAAACACAGGGATTTCGTACTCAGTATCCTTAAAGATTTTATTGATTGTTTTATCACTAATACCTGCTCTCATATCACGGCGAATGACTGGAGCACAAAAGTTATTCCATTCAACACTATCAAACCGTTCACTCATATCCTGAATTGCATCACGGGCTGTATTACCAGTTAACTCTCTCACTGCAAGGTAACCTAGTAATTCAAGAAAATCACTCCAAGGATTTTCTGCATCTACAATTCCAACTGTATCAGGTACTTGTTTTACACCGAAGGTAACGTAGGGGTTATAGCAAATCTTTAGCAATTGTAAAAAGTTGATAGCATTGACACTACCTAATGTCATAGCTTCCTTGGCTTGTTTAAGTACATCTTCCTTGTGTAAACGACTATCACTTTCGTTAAGTTTAGCGATCCAACTAGCAGACATAGTTAATTCCTTAGCGTAAAACTAGATTATAGCTTAATTAGGATTTACTGTCAACCTTTTCACCCTTAAGGATATTGACCAATTGTTTATTTTTAAAGTCTTGTTCCTTACGTGCCCGTTTGTCGTCCTGTGACCTACCAAATACCATTGTATCGTATTTTCTAGCCCATTCAATGCCTTGAATAAACCTTTCTAAGTCACCTATTGTCCCTACGAATAACTCAGCATCACGGCTATAGACTGGTAAACACTCGTCTTTTGGTTTGATAGCTAAAGTATCGCCAAACTCATTATGAAAGTCTCGTGATTGGCACATACGAAATCCAAGCTCATCACATTTTTCCTCTAAAATTCTTATCCTACGAATCAATGCATAACCGCTCATTCTTTTCCCCAACTTATATATGGTCTCATATTTCCTGTTTGATTCCAAACTATTTTACATCCTGATTTTTCAATCAATGGTAGTACTTCAATAAGGTTTTTTACACCTTCATCATCTCCTGCAAAACAAAACAATGATCCATTTGTTTCATGTGGGCGATAATGTGGGAAGGTACTATAGTCATCCTTTGTGTAGCCGTCAGGTAAAATATACTCCTCTTTGATTTCATCAAAGTATACATCCAATTGGCAATCCTGTTCATGACTAAACAATACTTTATGTATTTCAATTTCCTTACCTTCAAACGGTCCATCTTCATGAAAAAGAGGTAGTTCTTCCCAAGCACATGTTTGACAACAAGGTAATGCCCAACCTACATACCAGCCCTCACTTTGTAATATTTCTTTTAATTTGTTAAACATATTCACCAACTTGAATTATAAAATACTTTTCTACCTAAAAACAATTCTGCTTTTGCATTTACACAAAATTGTAGGTCTTGTTCAAGGTAGTAATCGTCACTAGGATTGCCAAAAAAGAAACCTTTAGTATCCATTATAGACAATACACCTGATCTTATGTCCGATTCTAGATTGTCTACATCTTCCCAAGTAAGCTCAAGTTCTACGCCGTTAAATACGTCATAATGTAGACCCTTTTGTTCTGCAAGTTTCTCCATCCAACCTTGTAGATTAGGATGCTTGCGCCAGTATGCCACATCCTGACGGCAATCGTCATTCCATTCAGTGTTGGCTTTGTTTGCGATATAAGCGTATTGATCAAGACCCATATCTAACTCCTTAGACTTTCGTTTACTATAAAAACCTGTCACTTATTTGCTTGTTCTTGTACAGTACTTTTAACTACATCTACGCTATTGTCAAGCAATTTGGCAACACCACTAAAACCAATCGTTGCTATAACAATACCAAAAAATGTACCAGCAATGAAATTATACATATATTCCTCTCATGACCATTTTATTCTAAAAAAAGTTGCAAGCTTTGGATCAGAAAAATAAAATTCAACTGATCCTATTCCATGTATACTAGGTGCTCTCCAATACCAAGAAAAATCTTTATTCAATTCATATCCGTTTGAGGTAAGTTCATATTTGTAGTCCAATGCATCTGTCGGTTTTACATCCTTTATTATTACTGTATTGCTTAAATTGGACACTTGCCTATACATACCTTTGTTTGATTTCTTTTTTAACTGCTTCAATAGCCTTATTCCAACCCTCATCATCACCAACCCATTTGGGTTTGCTTAACTCGTTATCCAAATCTTTTATTATGTGTTTGGCAATACTACGACATACTGCCATGTCTTTATAAGCACTATCTATACCTTTGATTGAATCACTGAGAATTTTATCCAAGTTACTCATTAACTGTATAATCCTTTAGAAATGCTGTAACATTTTTATAGTCTTGTTGAGTAAATTGAAAAGCAGGAGCGTTCATTGTGGTAGATATTTCTACATACTTAACGCAAAGATTATCACATAAGTTGCGTATGTGTTTCCTACTCCAAGCATCAATGGGGAATACAGCATATTCATTTGGTATCAGTGTATATTTAGGTTGAATTTTCATTTAATACTATTTAATAGTGATTCTGCTAAATCAGTATCATCGATTTGGTCAAAATATGCCGCCATCATCATGTTGTAAACCACTTGTGCGTCATGTCCAAACAATCGTAAGATCACCTTGACCTCTTTTTGATCTTTAGCATTCCACAATAGGTCTGCGATTCTATGCTGGTCAGCGTTTTGAAGTTGAAGTTCCATTAGATTACCTTTACACGATTAAGTTGGGTTGTAGTACCATCACGGTGTGCTTTTACTGTACCTTGTACATTGATAGTGTCACCTACCTTAACACCCTCACGATTGTACGCAAAAAATACTGCTTGGTTCTTATCCGTAAGACCTGAAATAAAGTAGCAATTGTATTGTTGACTAAATGTGACTTTGACAATTTCAAGCGTAGCTTTTACTTTGTCTCCAACTTTACCAATCAACCCACCATTAGCACTTGACATTTTACGATCAAGGTTATCACGTTCCACATTGCGTAGGTAACAACTTGGAAGTGAGGCAATTACAGCAATATCATAATCGCTAGTGATTTCATCACGGTTTGCAATGCTCATAGCAGTACTGTCAAACTCCGACAATTTTTTACCTTGTAGAATTTTGAAAGTAAAAGCTTTGTAATATTGGCGAACAGCCAAACCTTGTTCACGGTCTTGTTCGGTGATTTGTGAGGTGTCATCGAGCAAACCATACATCAATTGACGGTTGGTTTTTTTGTCTGCCTGTTGTAGTGAATTAGGAAGGATTTCCTCGTTGGTAGCCCAGGATGTTACCAACTTGACATAGCTACCGTTGATGCGTTGGGCGGCACAAGCACTTGCCCAAACATCGTCAGCGACATGGCTGATTACTGGACGTTGATTACGCACGATTTTGCCTTTACTGAGATTATTGTAGCTTTTACGAAAGTACATTTTTTGCTCCGTTATCTAACTGTCAATAATGCTATTATACTACCAAGTCCATTTATTGTCAACCTCAAGGGTTATTCAACTCCGAAATGTTTTACTATTTTATCTCGGCACCGTTTAAAAAATCGTTGTTCAAACTCATAGTCAATTTCTTTACTGTATAGATTAGGCTCCAATGACAAAAGACATTCCTGAACAATCAACAGGGCAAATTCATCAGCCACCGTCTGCCAGTTCATAGGATCCTTGGTATGTTTTAGCACACAAGCCCGCCAAAGTTCTTGAACTCGTTCGTTCAATCTTAAACCCCGAAATGTTCTTTAATACGGTTTTTAACATGAATGTATTCTGAATAGCCCATATTTTCAGTTGCCAATTTTAATGTTTCTGCTACTAACAATTCAGCAAATCTAAGTGTTACGCGGTCGCTATAACTTTTTTTACTAGTTTCTACATCTCTTTCTAAATCAGAGGCTTGTTCATATAGGTCAATTATTCGTTCGTTCATTCTAGGAATCCTAGACAAATTTAGCGAAAATGTTCTCGCGGCGCATTTTTTGGTTGATACGCATGATTTTATTTACAGTCTTATGTAAATCTTTAAGTACCTCAGGACATTCAGCAACCATAGTATTAAGGCGGCTAGCCTCAGCAACCAATTTTTGCTTTGTAAGGAAGGTCTTAACATGTTCTTTTGCAACCAAAGCTTTACGACCTTGTATGATGATTTCTGTATCTCTAACCATTGTCAACTCCTTGTTATTCACTATACCCATAGTATACTACCAAACCCATTTATTGTCAACCTGTAGGGTTACTTAAATCGTAGTAAATCTGCTATAAATCCATCATAAAGGTATTCCAACGCACGCCAAACACTGTCCTCTACGGAATTAGTTTCCCGCAATACAGTATAGGCTTCACGGAAATAATTATCATCCCCGCGGGCTTCTGCGTATTGTTGGGCTCGTTTTAGATATTCCATCTCTAACTCCTTGTTATTCACTATACCCATAGTATACTACCAAACTTATTTATTGTCAACCAGTGAATATTACCACTTACCGCCGGTTCCATTGATATCTAAAAAGATATCTCGTTTGGGTTGAGTTTCATCACAAACGAAGTCAAACATAAAACCATAGGAACCATCTTTGCTAATTTGAACCTTGTAATCTTTACTAAGGATTCGAAGAATTTTTTTGGCTTCTGCCCTTGTACAAATCACACTAAGTGATCCAAAACAAAAACTTGCCATGTCGGCATCAATAATCTTAGCAACTTTAGTTAATACTTCTTTTTCGCAGACCATATGTAGCTCCTTGTTATTCACTATACCCATAGTATACTACCAAGCCCATTTATTGTCAAGCCCGTTTTTCCATTACATAGTTAAACAGAATCCATTTAGCACGATTAAGGGCTTGACGTACATCCTCGGCAATCATCAAATCAAACTGCCCACCGTTGTCACTAGACAACATTTCCTGACAATCACTCATCAAACTAGCAGCCATCATAGCAGGTCCTGAGAAACGAAACGTCAGGCTTTGCTCCACAGACTCACGCATTTGGTCTTCAGTGCATCCATACATACGGACTTCACGCTTTTGCTTTTCAGACATTTGTGCATAAGTTACCATTTGCTACTCCGTTGTTTAACTGTCAATAATGCTATTGTACACCCATGACCATTTATTGTCAAATTTAGGATACCTTTTTAGCGGCTTGGCTAATCTCTACACGTACCGCAGGTTCTACTTTCCGTCGACGGATTTCCCATTCTTTTTCAGCAGGACTACCCTCACGCACCAATTTTGTTAATCTGGCACTTGCACTCATCTTTTCACGCCACAGTTCGTAAAACAAAGCACGGGCAGGACTAGATTCGATACCACCAACACGTTCAACTCGCATAAGAATTCCTTTAATTGATTAAGCTGTACAATTTAAGCTACTATGGAATTATTGTCAAATATAAGGATTCTCTGTCCAATATGATTCCAAAAGTTTTGCCGCTTCAGATTGGTTGTTTTCTTTTAGGTGTCTAACGGATTCTTGTATAAGATATAAAGCAAAATTATCGTAATCAAATTTGGTTACAATATGTGTTTCATCTTCATTGGGTCTTACTTCATAGGTTGTTGTTACTGACTTATAAAAAATAGCACGAATTAATGGATTCACAATCCAAACTTTTGTTTAATCAAATCACTAGATTGATAAGGTTCTGCATTTTCTGCAATCTTGGCACATTCTAAGACAATAAGTTCAGCAAACCTATTTAAAAAGTTAGTTTTTGTTTCCCAACTGGTATCTGCCTGTTGATAACTTGATGAAGCTTTGTTCAAAATTGCTTTAATATTATCATTCATGAGGTAACTCCTTCCTTCAACACTGACCAACCTGTAAAATCTTTAAATTGCTTTTCGAGATTAATGATTTGTTTGCGAATATCTTTTTGTTTCCAATCACGCCACTCCATGGCCATTTTGACTGTCTTTTCACTATTAATTACATCAGCAACAAAACCTTCACCGCTATCATACTTAACAGCCTTAAATATCCAGTTACGGTCAACAACCATCGATTTGGACAAGTCCCAAGTCCAGTGATCTTTGTCAAGTTCAATTCTAGCATATAATTCATGCTTGCGATTAAAACTGTTAGGTCCACCTAGACAACTTAATACAGTTACATCTTTATCTTTAACATCAACTACAAGGAAGTAAGGACAAAACCTCTCTTGCCAATAATCACCGATTCTTGGATTATGTAGACTTTCTTCGTTAATAAGCTTTTGTTTTTCATAGTCATAAGACATTTTATTTTTCCTGAGACAAGGTAAATTGCACTCTTTTCACAGATTTTGTAACGAAACTTCTCCAACCACTGGCTTCTAAATCATAGACAGGAATACTTGTAGTTGATTGTTTCTTGGTCTTTGTTTCGGTAAGCTTAGTAATCTCAGGAAGTAAACTTGGATCAAGTGTACATTTCATAATCCGTTCTGTACCGTCTTTCTTTATAAAAGTAATATCAACAATGTTACTATGCAAAACACCTCTTAACCATGATTCAAATAATTCCCAATCATTGTCTTTCCAATCTTGTGTAGGTTGATATTTGTTATTTAGTTGCTCAGTAGATTCCATTTTTATCTTACATAGTAAAAATTAATATTTTGTGGATATGGAGTAGGGTGTGGTATGATAGGGGGTGTAATTCTATAATGTCCAGTTGGATAACAATTTTGAATGTAACCCTGCCTATAATATCTTACTTCACATTGATTCATCGCAGGTTGTGCATAGTATGCAGGTGATTGCATGTTATACATTGGCATGGTGTTAATTTGTGGCATTGAATTTGGTTGCATAGAGTTGCCAATTAAAGCACCAACTACCAATCCACCTATTGCAATATTTCTTTCACGTACCGACAAATCAGCCTGTGCAATAAGTGGGGTAGCTATTAACGCCAAACCTAAAATTGCTTTATGTATTGTTTTCACGATTATGTTCCTTTATAACATTTAGTAAAATTTCTTCAACTAAACTATTTATGGTAATATCACGATAATGTGCACGTTTAGCTAAATCATAAAACAAATCTTCCTCAATAGGAATTTGAATACGCTTATCAAAAGGCAAATTATTCCATATTGCCAAACCTTTTTCTAAAAAATCTTCATACACTTCCAAATCAATAAATTTAGTATTGTCAAATGCAATACTATTATCTATTTTTTTTTCTTCTGCCTCATTTTTTAAACTATCAGAATAATCAGGATTTACATACCGATAAGGGCGTTCACCTTCGTTTTTAGGCCACACTTCACATTGATAAACAACCTGTGTTTCACTATCAAAAATGACACTAGCGGTTGCATGATCATTTTCAAAATCTAAGAACCTAGCATTTGAGCCATAACAATGCCATTGATATTCACTACCATCAGTAATTTTATAATTAAAAACTTCAAAAAGGTCTTTTAGGTTCATAACATCCTCACATAATATTTAAAAGTCTATCATAGCAAAAAGCCAATTTATTTAAAAGTATTTAGGGCAGGCTTTAACTCTGCAATTAAAATAGTCTCACGTTGGTGTGCTTCTTTTTTACCACGTACTACCTCCAACTTACTAAACACAAACGATTCTGGTCCTTGTGTTCTAAGTGCAACACACAAACCCCAACTTTTATTCTCAGTTAAAGCCCTTTGCAAATGCTTTTGCATACGCCTACGTAACGTTTTATATACGTTGCCATTGTAAATAAGGGCTGTCAACCCAATGTACTTTTCACCTGTGAACTTGTTTTCAATCAGGTAAATTACATGGTTCCTGTCACTGCGTTTTTTACGATTCTTTAGCATAAAAGACATTATACACCCATACACATTTATTGTCAAATACTAATCTGCTTATTTTTTAAGCAACTTTTCCAAGAAAAACTGTTGTTTTTTAACAACATCTGCTTCCCATGGAAGTTGCAAGTATTCTGCATAAGACAAGTTGTATACTTTATGTTTTGGGATCTCGTATCCGAAATCCCATACATATGATCCATTTCTGCCCATAGCAAGTTGCCCTGTGGTAATTTGACTTAGATGAATTATTTCGTGGGTCAATACATATACTGTTTCATTTATTCCCAAATCTATATTTAATTTAATTCTATTTTTGTACCTAGGATCTACAATTGTTTCTCCATAAGTTGAAAATCCTAGTTTACGCATTTCAAATATAATTTTATCAGGTAATTTAAAATGTTGTTTAGCGACATTTACAACCTTATTTAAAACAATTTCTTTATTAGAATCAAAACGTCCATCAATATACAAAAATTTGTTTTCACTTGTCATAAGGTTATTTAGCCACAAAAAAAGGGCCATATGGCCCTAATTAATAAAACTGCCCATATATACTTAACCCCTCATTACGCATACGTTTAATTGTAGGGCATAAACTACTACATACACCATGACAACGTAAATTTACTGTACTAAACAATCCGCTATCATATGATTCAGGTATAGCCATAATACTTAAATTACTAATAGGCTTGTCTTGAAAAGTCCATAAGTAATTACTACTTGTGGTATAATAATTTTGCAATGGTAACTGCACTGTAAAATAGTTAGGATAATTTGTTAATTGCTGAGATTGTAACCAAGTATACATATCATTATTTCTAGCATTAATCCAAAACCTATTACCTTTGAGAAAAGTTGGACTAACTTCAGTAAGCGGTAAATTACTGCCTAAATATATGATGTTATCAACACGCCAAGCATCTACCATGCAATTAAACCCATAACCAAATGCTTTCGCAATTTGGCTAGGGGTATTTTCAACACTTGGATCTTCTCCGTTAATTAAGCCTCTGTAAGAAATGTATAGCATGAACTATTTATTACATTACTTCAATAGGCCCATTACCGTTTTTGAAACCAACATGTCCACCTTCTTCCACAATACGTTTTTGAGCGTCCTCAAAAAGAATTGGGGCAAAGTCTATGCATTCTACACTAACATTAAAGTAACGTTTATCAATTTTGTTATCTTTCATTACTCTGTTAGCGTGAAGATGTCCATGTATGTTGCATCCAAATCTTGCAAGACTTTCTTCATGTATAGGTACGTGACTAAGAATAAGTCCATTCATAACATGATATCCTCGAATGTCCCTAAAGTGTTCGGTGTAATCACTAAGTTTAAAAATATCATGATTACCACGAATAAGAACCTTATCTCCGTTAAGTCTACTTAATATTTGCAGTGACTTACGTGAAATAACAACGTCTCCAAGATGATATACTTTATCCTTAGGACGTACACGGTCGTTCCATCGTTTAACCATTTCTTCATCCATTTCCTCAGCACTCCTAAATGGACGAAGTGGACTTCCATCCATACGTTTAAAAACAGTACAGGTTTTTTCGTGACCAAAATGTGTGTCACTTATAAGCCATACAGCAGGCATATTAATCTCCTTTATTAATTTGGAGCGGGTAGAGGGAATCGAACCCTCAACTCAACCTTGGCAAGGTCGTGTGTTAACCGTTAGCACCATACCCGCAAGTTTTGTATCTATTGGTTGATTATTTAGGTTTATAATGTATTAAATGCCAAAGCTCGGAATACATTTTTATTTTATTAACAACAACAAGTTTTGCTAACTTTGCCCAATCTTCTACATATCTATGGTCATTTTCTACAATAAATAAATCTGCATCATCTGTTATATAATCACGTATATGGGTAAAAAATTTATTATGTGTTTCCATGTTATAATCAACCAGGCACCTCGTTAAATTCATTTTATCTTTTTCATCAGGTGAATTATCATTTTCAAAAAGTATAGGTTCCCAAACATGTGGAGGATTACCTATAACCAAATCATATTTTTCAGTAGTAGGTATATTAGATATATTTGCGGTAGTGTAAACAGTTACCTTATCAGCAATATTGTTATCTAAAGCAGTTTTTTTACACATAGATGTTGCAAATTCATAATAATCATTAAAAACAATTGTCTCACATAAATCTAATCCATACATGTGAAAACCAAAAGCTCCTAGTCCAGCACACCATTCAAAACACCTATTATATTTATTTTTTGTTTTATATTTACTTACCAAGTTACCAAATTCCTCATAACCTGATGTGCCTCCACAATCTAAATGATTAGTAAAGCTCAATGTGATTCCAGAATTAAGTTTGTAAGTTATAGGGGTAATTTCTTCCAAATCTCTGTTTCCCTTAGTATTAACATCTACTACTGAAACCCCATCATTTTTTATAAAATTATTATGCATAATAAAGTCCTATTATTGGAGCGGGCGAAGGGATTCGAACCCTCTTCATTAGCTTGGAAGGCTAAGTCCTCTCCCAGGAGAACACCCGCACAATATTATTTATTCGCCTATACTTTGTAAGAAAATATCTGTTAACATCATCATAGTGAAATTAAATGATATAATAGTTTTTCTTAATTTCCTAGTTATAATGGGTGCTCTATGTACTACATAACTTGGAAATATTAATATATCTCCTTCAGCAATATCAGGCGTAAATGGTTTACATAAACAAGGTAGAATAAGTTCAGTTTTAGGAGCGTATTTTGGCAATTCTAAATAATATATACCTGTAAAGTTGGATCCATGCGTGTGCCAACCATGTCTACCATTCTTTTTATATTGCTGAAACCACAACTCATCTATACGTATATTTTTATATCCATTATCATTTGCAATTTCTAATAATTTAGAATTTAAATATGGCAAAAATATATCTTTCCATTTTTGATTAGTGTCGCTACTTTGCCAATCTAATTTACTAATAAAATTATTATCATCTACAAGGCTATTGTTTGTGCTAATTTTAGAAATTTCATTTAATAATAATGGCTTTATAGCCGTATGATTTGGTAAAGAATCAATAATATAAAATGTTTCAAATAAAAATTTTTTCATCTATCTAAATTTTCTTTTCCTAATTTATTTTCCATAAGCTTAACAAACTCAATATCATTACTTAATATACGATATTTTCCGTCTTTTCTATATCTAATATGAGGTATTTTGTTTTCATTAAAAACCTTGTACAACCAATCAATAACTTCATTAGATAAAACTGCACCACCATAATTAACATCTAAAAAAGCATAAGTATCTAAATATCTTTCAACAAAGATAACACCAATCGTACTTGGTTTAAAATGATTTGGAACAAGCCGACTAGTTTTCCAAAAACACTTAAACGTAACACATGGATCATGTGGTCTAAACTCATAAATGTTACACCCATTTTTTCCTGACCAATAACACTTTTTTCCAGGATAAAAGTCATGTCCATGTGCGGTACCTGTTAACCAACCATCACAACATTTAGTGCACCCATTACATGAACGCTCTATTTTAATTGGAACGATTGATGCCATATTTTATTACTTGAGTCCGCACTGTAATACTTATTTTAGATTATCAAAAGAGAAATTTAAACCTTGTTTAAATAAATTTTTTGCAATTAATTTGGCAGTATCTTTTAACTGTATAGAAGGCTGATGAACACCATCTCGTGCTTTATGCACTGGCAATAAATTATATGACATTCTGCTTTTAGGATAATTTTCACATCCTAAAATATCTGCTGTGTCTTCATCCCAACTTAAATCATAATAAATACACTTCGATCCGAAAATATTTTTACTAGCTAATCTTGCAAAGTATGCATATGTTTCTGCATTATGTTCAGTACCTAACCAATATTCTGACCAAAAGTTTGCAAATTCACTCGCTGAACTTAGGCTTACAACAACTTCTGGTTTATACATCGTAAATCTTGAAAAATTAGGCCAAATAATTACAACTGCTAAAGGCAATTTGTAAAATTCACTTAATATAATGGAATTATGATGTATAAAATTAATACTCTTACCACCACTACCTAAATTAATAACTGGTATATTAGTGATATCTTGCAAATAAGAACTAATTGTTTCAGAATCATCCACTCCAATACCAAATACGGTAGAACAACCAAATATTACAATTGATTCTTCCCATTTTATTGAAGAAAATTCTGGCGCTCTATAACCTAAACTATTAACTGTATAATTTACTTCGTGAGTTCTGTAATACCAGTCACTAGGAAATTTTTTACAGTGTTCCTTAAATAACTTTTCATGATCTCCGCCGAACCACTTATTTTTTCCAACCTGTGCCCAAGTACCATCATAAATTTCGAATCCTGATGGTAAAAAGGTTTGACTACTTTTTATTTTTTTAAACATGTATCTACTCCAATTCTTTCCATTTGTTTAATGGACAACTAGCGTATTTAATGCTAGTTTTGATTGGCATAAAACATTTACATATCTTACACAAATTTATAAAAAAATGTTCACAGGACTTGCAAATATCAAATCTTGTTTTTGCGTAATCTTCACTAAATTCATTTTTATCCATATTATATCTACAATTTTTGGTAGTAGACTAGGGATTCGAACCCTACCGTTCCAGCCCATCTGACCAGTCTCCAGAGTTTATAAATCTCCGCCGCACACCAGTGCTATCTACCATATTTTGGTGCCCCCTCACGGAGTCGAACCGCGCACCAACGGATTATGAGTCCGCTGCTCTAACCATGCATGAGCTAAGGGGGCAATTTTTTACTACGTTCTGTTAACTTTTTTCTAAAGTCATCTGCATATATTTCTATTAAACAACGATTTTCATATTTTACTCTATCACGCCTGTTTTCGCTTGCAGTACCCCAATACAAATGCTCAGGGTTACTACATTTGCTATTATTACATGCATGACAGACATGTATGATATGTCCTTTAGGTATTGTTGTCTCTAGTAAATGGGCTAGTAGACCTTTACAATAAGTACTTCCTCCACCTCTTTCTATACAGGCTGTGTCTAGGTTTAAGTGTACAGTGCGAACATCTTTAGGAAGTTTAATATACTGATATATATCCTGCATATTGTATTTACAATCTGTGATATAGTAAATAATATTTTGGAGCATCGGATAGGATTTGCACCTACGAATCAACGGTTTTGCAGACCGCGCCATTAGTCTTCTCTGGTACCGATGCATAATTTGGCCCGTCATGAAGGATTCAAACCCCCGACCTCTTGGTCCGTAGCCAAGCGTTCTATTCTGCTGAACTAATGACGGATTAAACTGGGGTGATCTATGAGGATTGAACTCATACTTTTTCGGTCACAACGAAATGTGCAGACCACTACACTAAGATCACCATTGATTGGCGGAAGCGGGCGGAGTTGAACCCCCAAGGCGTTATTAACGCTCAACTGTTTTCAAGACAGGTACCGTCGCCAGTCGGTTTGCGCTTCCAGTTATATTACCTAAAAGTGGCGTCTCAGGAGGGATTCGAACCCCCACGAACAGTTTTGGAGACTGTCATGCTACCATTACACCACTGAGACATTACTGGTAGAGAGTGTGGGATTCGAACCCACGGAACATATTTCTACGTTCGACGGTTTAGCAAACCGCTCCCTTCGGCCTCTCGGGCAACTCTCCAAATGCTACGGGACGCATAGTTGCTGTCGTTTAAGAGCCTAGCGTACTCCGCTGCCCTCCCTATGTTGTCGCCCTATCCTGGCGACTGTGTTTGGCGGTCCCAAGGAGAATTGAACTCCTGCCTGGGCAGTGACAGTGCCCTATACTTACCACTATACTATGGAACCAAATTTGTGCTATGTCCAACCTTGCAAGTAGGACTCTAGTCGCAGTCTGAGAGGCCATCCTGCCACAGCGTAAAGCGAGACTGTGCATCTTGGTTGCGGGTGAGGGAGTCGAACCCCCAACTCCAGCTTATGAGACTGGTTAGATGCCATTTCTACAACCCGCGATTGTTTGGTGGGTGTTGATGGTAACGCTCCACGAACTCAACTTCCCATCTCTTAGAGTAACGGATTTACAGTCCGCCGACGGGGGCAACACCCTTTGTTTGGTACGGGTAGCAGGGATCGAACCTACGACCTAATGGTTAAAAGCCATTTGCTCTTCCTCTGAGCTATACCCGCATTTATAATTATTTTATATGTTTTACTGGCAACTTTACTCATTAAAATAAATAAAAATGGTACACCGTATGGGAGTCGAACCCATCTTTTTACCTTGAAAGGGTAACGACCTAACCGATAGTCGAACGGTGCAAAATGTGTACATCAATTGTTAATGAACATTTAAGTGTTAACTTGCGTACAAGTCATTCAATACAAGCATTATATGTGATGACTGATTAATTGTCAACCTGCTGTACCATCTCTATGAAATCTTGACTTCCTAAATAATTTTGACCATTGTTTACTTTGTATGCAAGATTAGGAATAGTACCCTTTAAATGCTCTACGAAAAGCCAATTTAATACAGTGCTATCTATTTTTTGCCCTGCTTCTATAACTTCAAGATAAGTTATACCTTTTTTTAGACGTTTAGTTATGATAACCTTTGATAAGCTAGGCTTCATCCATTCTGGTATACTATGGTTTACTAACCATTCGCACTTATAAGTTTTACAAGGTTCTTCAGGGCGATTTTTATAAATAGTACAATTGTTTTCGCCTTTATAGTGACACATTTTTCCTGAAAAAAAGTTATACCCGTATGCTTCACCTTCTAACCAACCTTCACAACATGCAGTACAAGTACCACACTGCCTCGCAGGACCTAACATTGTTACAGGAATATTCAATTTTTTCATAATATTTAACTTATACTTTCATCATATTGAAACACACTAAGACTTACAACTGCGCCTAAACGGACGACTTACATCTGCTTAATGTGCTTGAATATAGTGTCGGCTACTTGTTCCCACAAGCCCCAACTTGAGTTGTTACCCTGTCCGTGCCTGTTCGTCTGAAGGCCAATCACATCTCAACATTTACCACACCGGATGAAAGGCCCGAAGGGAGGTCGTTGAGCTAACCTAGACTACTAACGTAAGTCCAACCGCCTACTTACTGACCGGCGTAGGGCCGGGGATACTTCAAAAATGGTGCCCGTAGCCGGACTCGAACCAGCACGCCTGTTAAGCGAGGGATTTTAAGTCCCTTGTGTCTACCGATTTCACCATACGGGCAAAACTTTGTACTTCAACTTTTAAAGATCGTTTACTACAGAATACAAGCATTATATACGAACTACAATTTATTGTCAAATTTTAATTGCTACATTTGGCAAAACTGCTTATCAGTGCAAAACCACATTGCAATAGTTCCCCTGTTACCCTTTTCTATTTTAGTTACTCCATGAGCAGACCTAGAGTCTCCTGTAAACATAACCAATGTTCCTGTCTTTGGAACAGAAAAGTAATCAGTTTCATTTGTAACTTTGATAAAAGTTTTACCCCCAATATAATCATCATTAAGATATAAAATTGCAGAATATTTACGCATATTTAAATCTTCTCTATTATTAGAGTTGGAGCCATCATCTACATGTCTCTCCATGCTTTGCCCTTCACGCCATAGTACTAAATCACAAAAATGTGGATAAACTTGTACCTTGTGGATAGTTGTTAACAACTCTGCTACACTGTAGTTTATTTCAATTACTTTTTTATTAAGAGCTTTGTTATCAATATTATAATAAAAAACATTGTTTCCAATGAACCATGGCATATTGTTATCATTATAATAAGGACAATTTGTCTTACCTAATAAAAAATTGTAGGTTTTTTTACAAAAACTCTTGTCTACAAAATTGTCAACAACTGTTATAAGGTCTGATATTTTCTGCATAAATTTGGTGGACGATGACAGGTTCGAACTGCCGACCTATGCCTTGTAAGGGCACCGCTCTACCAACTGAGCTAAACGTCCAAATATTTGGTCTCGGATGTGGGATTCGAACTCACGACCTCCTGCTCCCAAAGCAGGCATTCTAACCAAACTGAACTAATCCGAGAAATATTAATTACATTAAACTTAAATTTGTAGCAATAGCAACTCTATGTTTGGTATCGTTTTCTTCTTGTGAAACACTATGTAAAAGAAAACTAGGTATAATTATCATATCATCTTCTTCTACAATTATATCATAATGACTACAAACTAAGCTATGAAATGGGTTTTTAATATCGAATTTGCTATCCCTTAATGTATTTAACTCCTTAGGAAGATAATCATATAAAGGTAAAGGATTATGGAGTCTTAATGGCGCACTATTTTTTCCAACACTAATATAGTGTACACAAGCAAAATATATATTTCCATTTAAATGATTATGTTTTTTAAAATCATTGCTCTTATTCTTCATAACTGTAATGTTTTCAATTTCAAATTGATAAGAGATAGGTGCTTTGTTAGGAATGTTTGAAACTAAATTTTTAAAAATCTCATCATAAACATTAACCAAACTACTTAAATCTACCTTATCAAATTTTTCATTATCCCAATCATTATAATAATGGTGTAATTTACTTTGAGTATCATGCTTATTACGAAATGGTTGTTTCCTGTAATTTTTAATTACTGTATTAAGAATAGTCTTTTTATCAAAAGAAGTTGGATTAACTTTAACTTTTATGACTGGGGTATAAAATAAATTGTAAATTGTAAACATATAGTATATAATAATGGCCTGACCGGAGGGATTCGAACCCCCGACCAATGGATTAGAAATCCATTGCTCTATCCTACTGAGCTACGGTCAGAATACGAACCTTGGCTCACCGACCTGGGCTCGAACCAGGGACCGACGGATTAACAGTCCGGCGCTCTACCAACTGAGCTATCGGTGAATAGCTTGGTGCTGCATCCCGGATTCGAACTGGGCACCTACTGCTTACAAGGCAGTTGCTCTACCGAATGAGCTAATGCAGCGTTAATCTATTTACAGATAATACACTAAGACAGGTTTTTTGTCAAGTTTTTTGTCAGAAGTTTGTATATATTTTTAAGACAAAATTAACCTACTATGTTTAGGTATTCCAGCTAATAAATAATTCATTTGGTCTGTTAGGATATTGCGATTTTGCAATATCATGTTTTCAAAATGATTTGGAACATATGGCACATACAATATTTCCATTCTAGCTTCTTTCAAAGTATGATTACCTTTTTCGCTATTACATTTTTTACATGCAGTAACTACATTCATCCATTCGTTTTTGCCACCTTTACTTTTTGGGACAATGTGATCACGGCTTAATTGATTATGATTAGCGAAATGCTTTCCACAATAAGCACAAGTGTTTCGATCTCGTCCAAACAAGGTACGATTGCTTAATGATACTCTACCATGTTTATATGGATCGAATCCATGGCCTTTTATAGCTATAATGCTAGTAGTTTCAATGTAACTAAGTTCACCAGTTTTCTGATGACCACCGCGGTATCTAGCCACAATGTCACCCATTGTCCAAGAAACTGCTTTTTTAGCATGATATGTTATAGCATTATCATAGCTGATCCACTGTCTTGGAATTCCTGTAACGTCAAGGGCTAGTACTGACATTTTAACCTCCTATTGTTTTACCTTACGTAATGTGTCCTTTCTTATAAGGACTTCTCGATTAGTGCCCATTTTAAAAACTCTAATGTAATCTATCCCATCAATGGTTCTTGTCTCAGATTTTGCTGGACATACATACTTTTCACCATTAATAATGTTTTCAAATACTAATTGCTTCATAATATCTCCTTTTTGATTTTCCAGCAATAAAAAAAGGTTAGTAAACTAACCTTTGTATTTAGAATCCTAAATTTTTTCGTCGAACAAAACTTAAATCATAACTGGTAGCACTAATAGGATTGCCTTGTATATTAAATGGGAACTCCCATGGTTGACAATTTCTCCAATTTGGTCCCCATTTTTTAGTCATATACTCTAACTCATTTATATAACGACCATGATCAATTTTGTCTTTTAATGTCATATCTTGGCGCCATGTTTGTGACCCGCTTATCCCATACTCAAAAGTGCCACCATGCTTATATGGTATTCCTACTGATAAATGACGTTTAATAGGCTTTATCAAAAAACGCATTTCATAATCAGTATCTTCTGCATAACCAGGATAAAAGTTCTCATCAAATAAACCAAAATCTCGCACAACCCAATCACGTATTAAAAATAAACTATAGCCACCCATAAAACTTGTAGGCCCACCATGTCCATGCACCATACCATAGATTGGGTCACTCGCTAAACTTACCATTTTATCTAAAAAACCTTCAGTAAATTCAACATCGTGATTTGTTATAATCCAATATGGACTATTCATAAACAACTTAATAATTAAATTCCAAGCTCCAGAACATCCAATATTACGTGGCAAATGTACAGGATGAAAGTTTTGTATATAAGGATGTGGTTTATTACACAATGAATTAATATCATCGGTTAATTGTCCACGCCCATTATTATTAATAATAACAAAATTTTCAGTTGGATAATTTACACTGGCAATAAGTTTTTCTAACCAACTTACAGTATTAACAATAGCTGTACCGATCACAGGTATTTTATTCAAGTTGTCTCCGTGTCATGAATGCATGTAACTTTATTAATACATACACTGCGTAAACTATTACTTATCATGTATTTGCGACAACGTTCCCACATATCACCATCACCAGGCAATGTTTTGCTATCTATGGAACCATTATCAAGCCACAAATCTCTATAACGTAACGGGATCTTTGCAAAATTCATACATACACTAGAATGAACGATTTGGTTATAAATTGGATAAAATTTAACATATTTTTCTAGAGTTTCAAAAATAATAGGCAATGTAAATCCTGTTACATGCTTTGCCCTTGTACAAATAAAATCTGCTCCGGTAATTTCAACACAATTAACGATTTCTTGTAAATGATTGTTCTCCCATAAATCGTCATGATCTAAACGTGCAACATATGAATACCCACAGTCTATAGCATAATCTATAGCTTTATTAACCGTATTAACTCCACCATACTTCCAAAGAGTTTTTTTATCTTTATGAAGCTGACGTTCTCTAGCATAAGGTATATTCTTAAAAATTATTTTATCACTAGGATATTTTTTAATAAGTTCTACCACTTGGTCTTCTTTAGTATAATGATCTCCATACAAAAATACTTTAAAATTTTTATAAGTTTGATTAAAAACACTATCTAACGTTTTTTCTAATAATTTTATTGTTGATCCATCTTCTTTATAATAAGTTGCTATACAGATTGCAATAGGAATATCAAATCCAGGTAATTTATCTTTTTTTCTTATTACAAAACAATTACCGTCTTTAGCTTCATTTGTGTCGCCTTTTGCATTAAATATATTACTAAATGTTCCAATGATTTCAAAATCATCTGTAATTAAGTTACAAATATGATCAACTGCTGATTTTACCATTGGACTATGCATATGATCATTGTAATCATCAAAAACTATATAGCCACCATTATTAACAAGATGCCTGTAATTTAAAAAATCGTTCCAAACACCCATATAACTATGATCACCGTCAATAAACAAAATATCTGCCTTTACATTTTTAACTCTATTTTTTACATCATCAGATTTTGAGTCACCTTTTATATAGCTATAGGAATTTTGATGTTTATTAAATTGCCAAACATTTTTTAATACAATTTCAGGATCTATAGGCCAACCTAAATCTATACTAATAACATCAGTATGTGGTCTATGCATCATTAAACAAGCAGATCCTCCCGCATATGCTCCTATTTCTAAATAAGTAAGTCTATAATCTTTTGGATAAGTATTTGCTATATCCAATAGTAAATGATAATGATGATGAAAAGTTTTTTCTTTCATCGTAATAGCAATATTTTCAACAATATTAAGTGATTCTAAACTAGGAATAATCATATTAAGTACGAGGTTTAGCGGGATTACCTAAAAGTGTACATTCGCTTGAATATGAATGTCTTACCATTGATCCAGCACTAACTTTAATTTTATCTGCTAATTTTACTTTTGGTATGCAATAGGCAGCAGTACCAAAAAAACATTCATTGCCTATTTCACAATTACCCATTGTACCACAATGTGGACTAAAAGTAACGTAATCACCTATTTTATTATCGTGTGCAACGCATGAATATACATTAAATGTTACAAAATCTCCTACTATGGCATCTCCTAATATAGAACTAAAAGGACACATTACGATTCCGTTACCTAATTTCGCATGATTAGAAACATGACATGAACTATGAATAAAATTTCCCCAACGGTTTTCATTTTGTTCTACAAATATTTTTTTAATATTAATATCACCTACAGCCATTATAAATTTTGCATCAGGAAACATACCTTTGTCTAATTTTTCATAAACTTTATATTTGTTATAACTTTCACAATTAAAAGGCTGTGTACTCACAACTGCAACGATTTCATGATTATCACTTTCTATGTAACCTATAACCTCTTTTGCAAATCCACCCGAACCAAAAACAATATACTTCATTTTTTGTAAACCTCAAACTTGCTTAAATCAGGATAAGCATGTTCTATATCTTCATTATGTTTTTTGCTGCCATCACTAGAATTATAAAACTGATTCATCAATAATAACCCACGTGCTGCTAATTCAGGCATCATGTAAAAATTCCAACCTAACATGTCAAAATGATCCTCATGATAACTACACTCACGACGACCACTAAATCTAGCACGTTTAAACCATAACATTGCCTCATAATTATCAGTTAGTATACAACCACCTTTACTTAACTTAAAGTGTTTGTATGGGCCAGTAAAACTTAAACACATATACTGTTTAGGTATATACATGTCACAAGTAAAGCGTAAAGCACTGTCCCAAACTGGTGTAGGTTCTAAACGATATGCACCTTTAATAGTTTTTCCTTCTACAGGACTAAATTTTACTTTAGCCCCTGCATGAATGATTTCGCAAGGAACACTAGGATAAGTTCTGCTTGGAATAGTAATTGTTTGATCTTTTACACCAATGTACATTAATGCCAAAAATAATGCGTTACTTTGATTATCAACTGTAATAGCATAAGGTGCACCAGTATAATCTGAAATAGCTTTCTCAAATTCTTCAGTTATTTTATAAATTCCATTTGCCATTCAAAATCCTGTTATTTGGTGCCCCAGAGGAGAGTCGAACTCCTAAAATCATGATCCTAAGTCATGCACGTATGCCAATTCCGTCACCGGGGCGTAATTCTGTCATGCATCGTTAATCCATTTAAATGGTCTAACTCATGCTGAAAACAACGACTGGCTAGCCCATCTAACCACTCAATAGTTTCAACACCATATGCACTATGATATTTAACTTGTATTCTATCTGGTCTAATAATTTCACAACGTTCATTTGGGAAACTTAAACATCCTTCATTGAATGATACTTTTTCGTTACCATATTCTAATATTTTAGGATTAAAACAATGGTAAGGTTTATCATTTACTAACATAACAAAAACACGCAAATTAACTCCTGCTTGGTTCGCTGCTAATCCTATACCTTGTTCTTTATTCATCAACCTAAACAATTCTTGTACCAATTGTAAATTCTTTTTTGGTTTATCAAAATTAGCGATAACACAAACATTTTTCAGCAATGTTTTGTCAAGTTTCATACTTAAGTACACCTTTTTATTATTAAATACATATACATATTTACAAAGGAGTAATTATGCATAACCCAGATCTACTACGTAGATATTTAAACATAATAAATGAAGCTGTTACACAAATCAATGAGAAATGGGGCAAGCCTACTGTAGTAAGTCCTGAAGAAAAAGGTAAGTACAAGGGTAAATCTAAACAAGAATTACTAAAAAGCTATAACCAACTAAAATCAAGTGGCCCTCATAAAAAAGGTAGTCCTGAATACGGTCGTATGCGTGAACTTGCATTTGCTATACGTGCCAAATCAGGTTGGGGTAAAGTCAAAGATGAAAATTAAATGGGGCCTCCTCCAGGTTACGCTCCTGACTATCTGGTTCTTCAGACCAGCGCTTTCACTAGATTAGCTTAAGAGGCATATTGGTTCCAGATGGTGGGAATGATCCACCGACCCCTGCTTTATCAAAACAGTGCTCTACCACTGAGCTAATCTGGAGTTGTATTTTAATCTGATAGTCTTGTGTAATTTAATACATTACCTTGACCATATTGTGCTTCACCTAACATTTTTGCTTCAAAGTCATTATTTGCATAAACAATCGTTTCGGCAGTTTGAAAATCATTTATTTTTACCCATAATTTATATTTGTACATTTAATTCTCCTTAAATTTTTTTAACATCATTCTTTTTTTATTATGTATCTTTTTTATAATATTATCTACTTCTTGTTCATTTAGATTACGTACACTAAAATCTAACATAATAGGTATCTCTCTTGCATAGATAAAACTATGACTATAAACAATATCGTCTACAGATTTAACAATGTTTGCTTCTTTAAGAACATTTTGTACATATAACTTTTCTTGCTCTAGGTCATTTGTGACAAACTTAAATACTGGATCAATATTATTAATATTTGTCTCAAAGTAATTAAAACCACTAATGTTTGAATGTGTTTGTGTCAATTGGTTCTTATAAGAACCAATAGCTAGTGTTTGTAATTGATTGTTTAAAATTTGCCAATTCGGATCCATATTACCAGTAAAACTATAAAATTCATTGTTTTTAGGTGTCTTATTATTAAATAACCTAAAACATTTTAATTGTTGATTGATAACAAGTAAATCATCTTTTGACAATTTATCAGCCCATTCAGGAGTATAGTGTTTGATGAGTTTATGATTAAAGATAGAATCCAAAACCATTCTTGTCAAATCTTTACGCTGATACAAAGTTTGTACACTAATTTCATCAGGTTTAAGTTGACTGACAATATCTAAATCATTTTGTAGGATTTGTATGTCAGTCGGTTGCTGATTTAAAAAAGCTATTAAGTCTAATCCTATTTTAAATCCACGTTTTCTGCACTCCTTAAACAACTTTTTACATGTATCAATACCTGATACAGTTCTATTTTGACGTTTTAATGTGCCTATATCAAATGTTTGTTGGCAAATGATTACAGTTGTAAAATTGTATTTTTTAAGCACATCTAAAAGTTCAACAGTGTATGCACCAGGGTGTATTTCAAAAACCTTTTCACTAGGATGATTAGCAAAGTTTGGTAAAGAATCAAATAACATATCTGCCATACTAGCTGTCATTAATGACGGTGTACCACCACCAAAAAACCAACTAGTAATTAAATTAGTTTTAGTATCTAAAATGTTACTGTACATATCAACTACCTTAGGTAGGTAATGATCGTAGTATTGTTCAAATAAAGTATTGTTGTACTTCAACCCTTTATAGATACAAAACTTACAAATTGACTGACAAAAGGGGCTGTGTATGTAAACATTAAATGGGTTGGTATTAGCCATCCATTTATCATAAATCACTTGAAAGTCTATAATGTCAAATCTATTATACATGGTTAATTTGTTTGGTGCTGATGGCGAGATTTGAACTCACGACTTCTTTCTTACCAAGAAAGCGATCTACCACTGATCTACATCAGCATTTGGCAGGAGGTATAGGATTCGAACCTATGCATACCGGAATCAAAATCCGGGGCCTTACCACTTGGCGAACCTCCAACTGATTATATTTACTAGATAAACAGGCATTCCAAAATATATCTTGATACATTTTAGAATGCCGTGTTTAAACACGGCATATTGGGGTCATGCCCCAATCAGCAGTCTTACTTTGTGCGTTACCTCCGCAAATTTCATGTATACTGTCCGCCCGTTTGAAACAATTTTATAGTGCTGTTTCTTGGCCCTCGTTACCTTATACACTACTATCATAATATTTTAAATCTATTCTGATCCAATGTATGATAGAATTTCGCTATATTCAACTTTCGTTCAATAAGCATACTGTACTGTTCCTCTGTTAATGGCTCTGTAAAATCAAATTCATCAAAGAAACCGTACTCTACATCAATTTCATAATTACTGTCAACCTTCATATTTCTCCTATTATAAAACAAAAAACCCTGGGTTTTTAAGTTTCCCAGGGTTTAGATTTAACTTTTCTAGTTTTACCTAATCCCCAGGTATCCTCTATTTAACTGTGTGCGCTGGATACTTGATGAGTTTACTGGCGCAAAGGATTCATTGGCATTAAACCAATGACATAAATTTATTTTCAAGTAGGTATTCATCATAGTATTTTATTTATTCCTATTCATAATAATATAGTATTTTTAAATAAAAAACAAGTTTATTTTTTCCCAAAATATGAATATAAATAATAAATGTTTTTAGATCCCAATAATTATCAGACTGTATTTTTAAGTTATGATGAACCTAACTGTGAAAAAAACTTTGAAAATTTATTATTAGTATGTCCAAAGGCCAAAAGAGTACATGGTATAAAAGGCAGTGACGCCGCACATAAAAAAGTTGCTGCCTTATTTCCTAGCGATAGCCACGTCATTATAGTAGATGGAGATAATTTTGTTAGAGATGATTTTTATAAACAAAAATATCTTGTAAACAATTATAATGATAAAGTTGTAAGTTTTACTGCACACAATATCATTAATGGACAACAGTATGGTAACGGTGGTATAAAATGTTGGCCTCTTAAAATTATTAGGACGATGAAAACACATGAAAATAGTAATGATTTAAGTACATTAGTAGATTTTGATTTAAGTAATTATATACAGTTAAACCATATTGCCAGTGATATTATTATTAATTCAAGTCCTTTACAAGCATGGCGTGCAGGTTTTCGTGAGGGAGTCAAGTTGTTGCTTGAGAATGGAAAACTTATTTCAGACCTGAATAGCCTAGACTGGAGAAATTTTGATAGATTATATAACTGGATGCATATTGGAGCGGATGTAGAAAATGGATTATTTGCAATTTATGGAGCTCGATTGGGAGTTTATAAAAGCCTAATAAATTTTGATTTAAAAAATTTACACGATTTTGATTATTTAAATTCATTATTTCACATGAAAAATTATTCTACTAATCTATTAGAATTATGTAATGAATTAGGTAATAAAATAAACATACTATTGGATAAAGATATAGTAGATGATGTTTATTCTGTAAATGAAAGTTTTAATTATAAACACCAAGTAAAACCTATATTACGTTGTCCTGATGACATACCTTACGACATTGTTTTCATAGACTACGATGAAACCTTTGCTGATGAAAATTATAAACATCTTACAAAAAGATTTCCTAGAGCACTGCGTATTCAAAAAGTAAAAGGCATACACAATGCTCATATAAAAGCTGCTATGTTATGTAAAACAGATTATTTTTATGTAGTGGATGGAGATGCAGAAATACTAGATTCATTTAATTTTGATTATAAAGTGCCGTTTTATGACCAACCTAAAATAAGAGTGTGGAGAGCTAAAAATTGCATTAATGATCTAGAATATGGATATGGTGCAGTTAAACTTTTACCTAGGACTATTACAGCAAGGTTAAAAAAAACTGATCCTGACATGTCCACAAGTTTAGGAATAATTTATGAGCGAGTAAATGAATTAAGTAATATAACTAAATTTAATACTAATTCCTTTAATACATGGAGAAGTGCTTTTAGAGAATGTAGTAAATTGGCAAGTGAGCAAATAAATAACCAAAATACCTTAGACACAGCAGAACGTTTACACGTTTGGTGTACAAAAGGACTTGATAAACCATTTGGCAAATATTGTATTGATGGTGCTTTATACGGTAGGTCTTACGGTTTAGCCAATAAAAATAATAAAGAAAAATTGATGTTAATTAATGACTATGATTGGTTAAAAGAACAATATGACAGATTTTACGAAAATCCCATTTAATAAAATTATAAAATTTGGGCAAGAAACTTTACTTGATACAGATTTATTTACAATAAGTTGGATATTAGGACGATTTTGTAATTATAATTGTTCCTACTGTTGGCCATATGCACATGCCGATATTCCCGATTATCAAGAATTAGACTTATACATAAACACTATAGCTAAAATTAAACATTTGGCAAAAGAAAATAAATTTACAAAATTCCATTGGTCATTCAGCGGTGGTGAACCTACAGCCTATAAACATTTGTTTTATTTGTTAAAAGAAATAGATGGAGATAGTATACATATGACAACAAACTTAAGTCCAGGATTACAGTATTGGAACAAATATGTTGAATTAACTAAAAATTCTATTAGACGTAGTTTGACAGCAAGCTTTCATCATGAATTTGCAATTGAGTCAGAATTTATAGAAAAAATATTATGGTTAATGAATAATAATGTATTTGTTACTGTAAATCAGGTAATGGTACCAAAATTGTTTTATGAACTTTATGAAAGATGTTTAAGATTTAGTGAACAAGGAATAAACGTTACTCTTAAGCCACAGAGTGATTTAACAGCTAGTAATGTAATTACAGAGTATACAGAGGATATGATAAATATTATGAAATCAGGCTTACCTCAAAAAATTAATGATAAAGAACTTTTACAAGTAAAATTATATGATGAACAACATAACGTTTATTATATAGATCAGGCTGAACGATTTAATGCATTTAATTTTAATCAATTTAAAGATTGGAATTGTAATAGTGGGTATCAAAGTTTGGTAATAAGATTGAATGAGGTAAGACGTAGTTATAGTTGTAAGGACATCCCAATGGGAACTTTAAAAGATTTTATTTTATTTCAACACCCAACAAAATGCATTACTCAAAGATGCGTTAGTTCAGCGGATAGTAAAATCCCCAAATATAAATAACTTTTATGAAAAATTTATATCTTTTTCAGCCACAACATAATGTAACAATCGACAATGAAGATACTTATTGGTTACCATATAGTTCTGGATGCATATGGTCTTACGCTAATCAGTTTGATGACATTAAAGATAATTTTATCCTAAAAGACTTATTTTATGCAAGAGATAATCCAATAGAAGTTTTAAATAAAGTAGAAAATCCTACACTTTGTGGTTTTAGCACTTATATTTGGAATGAAAGATATAATTTAAAAATGGCAAAAATGATTAAGGAAAAATTTCCTAATTGTAGAATCATTTTTGGTGGACCGCAAGCTAGTGGAAAACTATTAAACTATGAATTTATTGACAGCATAGTAATGGCAGAAGGTGAAGAAAACTTTTTAGAAATATTACGTGATACCATATCAGATAAAAAATTAAAAACATTTTATGACAAGAAAAGATTAGATAATTTAGATATCCCCAGTCCATATACAACAGGGGTGTTTGACAAAATAATAGATGAAAATCCTAAAGCATTATGGAGCTTTACATTTGAGACTAATAGAGGATGTCCTTATGCTTGTACGTTTTGTGATTGGGGAGGCGTAACTTATAGTAAAGTAAAAAAATTTGATATTGAAAAAATTAAAAATGAATTAGAATGGATTGTAAATAAGCCAATTGGATACATAATATGTGCTGATGCAAATTTCGGAATTTTTAAAGAACGTGATAGGCAAATTGCACTAATTTTAAGGGATGTAGCGGATAGAAGCAAAACAGTTGACAGTATAAACTTGCAGTCAGCAAAAAATTCTACTGAATTAAATTTTGAAATAGCAAAAATAATAGGTCCCTATAGTAGGGGACTTACTATTAGTATGCAAAGTATGAATGAATCTACATTAGAAGCAATCAAAAGAACCAACATGGAAATTAATAACATTAAAACTTTAATGAAATTAAGTGAAAAATATGATGTTATAACCTATACTGAATTAATATTGGGTATGCCACTTGAAACACTGGATTCATGGAAACAGGGATATAATGATATATTAGAAATGGGTCAACACCAAAATATTGAACAATGGTTTGGACAATTACTAGAAAATAGTGAGTTAAATTCATTAAATTCAAAACTTAAATATGGAATTAAAAGTGTTACTACAAATTTTAAAAATTATATGCCAATGTATGTAGATAAATGTCCTGAGGATCCTGAGGTAGAAGAAAAAATAAATTTGATAAATCAAACTAGTACAATGACAACAGATGATTTTATTGAAGCATACATGTATGGATGGATGATAATACAATTTCATATTACAGGTTATACACAGGTATTTGCACGTTATATGAGAGAAAAACACAACGTATCGTATAGACAATTTTATGACAAATTATTTACAAAATTAGAAAATAGCTTTATAAAGGACCAATTTAACTTACTCAAAGAAGCAACTGCATTGTATTTGAGTTCAGGCAGTATAATTAAAAAAGATGGAAAACAGATACAAGGTGGAGGACATGCCTTACATACTTCAACATATGAATTTTTATATGATAATAAAGAATTAATATTTGATTTGGCTAAAGATGTTGCTAATGAATTTTTTAAAACCCCTGACCATATATATGAATTGCAAAAATATTACATTTATGATCCTAAACTAGACTTTCCTGTAATTATTAATACAGATTTCACATTGACAGAAGTATATGATAAAAATATTGATATTAAAGTAGCTCCAAGAGAGTTACATAAAACAAAATCATTAACTTGGAATTATTACAGATTTAGAAGACTAGGATTGTTAAAAAACAAAATTACAGTGATTTAATTAATGTTTTCTCTCTAAATCTAATGTAACACAATGAAATCCACCACCCAAAGTTCTTTGATGCCTACCTGGTAACATTACACAATCAATATTGTGCTTATTTAACTCTTTCCGTAAATTTGTTTCATTTTCATGTATGACAACCAAATTGGGATTAATACTTAATAAATTAACATTTATCCATACACTAGCATGACAGTATTGTGGATAATGATATTCAAACTGTGGGGTAGGACACCAAATTACATCCCATGATTGTAACGGTTTAGGTAATTGTTCTAAACTTTTTACTCTACTTGGATTTAATAACATTAACCCTTCACGTAATAATGTAATGGTACTGTCAATATGCATATATGCATATATTCCTTTTATCTTGTAAACCTTTTTGTTACTACCTACTAACTCTTGTAGGTAATCAGCACCTGCTTCATTCCCACTGTTGCTCACTAAATAATATAAATTATCATTATCTCTAATTATATTTGCAGCATCAAAGCATGGTTCGGTTTCATTAAGTGCGAGTATGTCTTTATTACCGATACAATTTTTATTATATAAACTATCTAACTTCTTTGCATTTTTTTTAACATAACGAACATTGTTATAACTAGTAAATATGCTATCCATTGATATATACTCATTTTGTCTAGCACGTAATGGCTGTGGAGTCGCAAGTATTAAATCATCATAAACTAATACACTATCTCTAGGACAATAATTATAATAATTGTTTGCAACTGTAGAATTAGGTCTACACACCTCAACATTTTCTTTTTTAAGAGCGTCCACTAGTTTTTCTAAATCTTCATTTGCTTCATCAATCACTTGTTGAGGATAATATCCTGTTTTAACAATATAGCTATCATCTTTATCAGCATAATTTACTAGACGTAAACTTATATCATCCTTAGGTATTTGAGCATTGTCTGCTATACCAACAATAACCTTTTTAAGTGGATCCCATTCATTTTTACTTAACATGTGAAAATACCTTTAATTTTGATAAATCAGGATAGTCATTATACGACCAAAATTTTGGTACTATGTCTGTTATTTGGTAAAATTTATCAATACCAAGTAAGGCTGTTTCAGGTGTCATGTAATAATGGTATCCAATTGTTGTAACATTTTGTTCTGCCCAAGGCTTATCACGACTTCTTCCGTCATATGACATTTTAATTAATTCTAAATAATCTTGTTCATTGCTTAAGAGTATGCAACCTCCTCGACCCAAACTTAAATGCTTCTTATGTTGAAAACTTAAGCACATAAATGTGTCTTTAATATATCCATTTTTTTTCCAATATACTGCTGCATCAATAATATTGGTATTAGAAAAATAATAAAAATTTTGCCAATAATCATCTCTCCATTCATAATATATGTTTAATTTATCTAAAGTCATAGGTATCGATAAATATGTATGCTTAGGAACAGAGGTTTGTTTTATTTTTTGCAACCGTAAACATAATTCAATAGCGTGAGTACAACAATCTGTGGCTACTGCGTAAGGTGCATTATAAAAATCAGCAATAATTTTTTCAAAATTTGTTATATATTCAAACATCTACTATTTAATAAAACAGCATAATGAAAATATTAATTACAGGCTCAAGTGGTTTTATAGGTAAAAATCTTATTCCATATTTAAATAAATATGGACAAACTGTAAGTTTAAAAAATGACCTTAGAGATTATGAAAAAGTAAAATTAGAAGTTTTATCTTTACAACCAGACATTGTAGTACATTTGGCTGCTCGTACAGAGGTACAAGAAAGTTTTGTAGAACAAGTTACCTTTAGTGAAATAAATTATGTAGGAACAGTAAATTTAATTGAAAGCTGTAGACTTTGTAAAAAGTTACCCTTTTTTTTGTTTGCTAGTACAATGGAAGTATATGGATGGCAACCTATAAGTGATCAAATAAAAAATAATTTAGATTTTGTACCTATTACGTTTGATGAAACTACAGTTCCTAATCCAAACGCACCATATGCAGTTGCCAAATATGGTTGTGAAAAATATTTAGAGTATGCTAATCGGTCATATGGTTTGCCTTATGTTGCTTTACGTCAAACTAATAGTTACGGTAGAAATGATAACGATTACTTTGTCACTGAACAAATAATTACGCAAATGCTTACTAAAAAAATAGTTAATCTAGGATATCCTGAACCTTATAGAAATTTTATCTATATTGATGATTTAATTACTTTATACTTAACCATAATTGAAAAATATGCTATATTTAATAATGAAATATTTACAATTGGGCCAAATGATCCAAGAAAAATAAGTGACTGTGTAGACTTAATTGCAAATAAACTTAATTTTAGTGGTACTGTAAAATACTATACTAAACCTCCTAGGCCAGGCGAAATATATTGGTTAAATAGTAATCATAATAAACTTACCACAATGACAGGTTGGACACCAAAAATTAGTTATAGTGAAGGAATAGATAGGACAATTACATTATGGCGTACCCAAAAAATATAACAAGCTTACATATAGAATTAACAGATAAATGCCAAGCAAGTTGCCCAATGTGTGCTAGGAATATACAGGGAGGTCCGCCAAGACCTTTTGTCGGAAATCATGAAATATATTTGGATGATTTTATAAATTGGTTTCCAATAGATTGGTTAAAAAATTTAAATAATTTTTATGCCTGTGGTAATTACGGTGATCCAATTATAGCTAAGGATTGTTTAGAAATTTTTGAATATGTTCGTAGTGTAAATCCAACCACAAAACTTTCTATACATACCAACGGCAGTGCTAGATCAGTCGATTGGTGGCAAAAATTAGCTAATATATTAGGAGCCAATCAGGAGGTTGTATTTGGTATAGATGGATTTAGTGAGAGTCATAATTTATATAGGCGTGGAACGAATTGGTACAAAATCATTCAAAATGCTATAAGTTTTATTTCAGCAGGCGGTATCGCCACTATTGATTGTTTAGTCTTTAAACACAATCAACATGAATTAGATGAATTTAAAAGAACTATGTTAGATTATGGTTTTAAAAAAGTAAACTTTAAATCAACTAAAAGATTTTATGATATGGAAAAATTTCCTGTTTTAGATAAGAATTTACAACATGAATATTACCTAGAACCTGCAAATATAACTCCATATAAAAAAATTAGCATTATTAAACTAAATGAAATTAATAATAATATTGAAATTTGGCATAATATAGTAAAAAACTCTAATATAAATCCTAAATGTGTAAATGAAAGTTCTATTTACGTTGATGCAAGAGGAATAGTTACTCCATGCTGTTGGATAGGCAGTGACATTGTAGAGGAACCTATTACAGAAACTTTTACTATACAAAAACTACGTAATAACTTAGTTGCCGATACAAAAAAACATTTTAATAATGTTTATAACCTTAACAATTCAAATATTTTAAAGTTAATATATATGGGAATTTTTAATGACTTAAATACAAAATGGGAAGAACCTAACAAAGCAAGTATTTGTGTAAAAAATTGCGGGGAACTAAAATGATAATGCAGGGATCAATACAGTGCAATTGGCAAAAATCAGACTATTTAAATTTAAATTTTCACAATTACCCATATCACCAAAACAAATCAATAAATTTAAACTACAACGAAGATTATAACATATATAAATTAGAAATAGGATATTTTAGGGCCGAAGATAATTTTATAGAAAAAACATTTAGTTTAGAACAAGAATTTTTATGGCTACATGATAAGTCATATGCTATTCATAAAATAAGACCTGGCTTGGTGTTACCCTTTCATAGTGACTTATATTCTAAATATTCTTTATATTATAATGTAAATGATATTCGTAAAATAACTAGAGTAATTATTTTTTTAGAAGATTGGAGTCCAGGACATATTTTTCAATTTAAAAATTTTAGTTTACCAAATTGGAAAGCAGGAGATTTTGTATCGTGGACAGGAGATACTCCACATCTAGCTGCCAACTTAGGAGAATTAGATAGATATACTTTACAACTAACAGGGCATACATAATTGAAAATTTCTACTGACAGGTTACACTATTGGTTTCAAGCAATACGTAAAAGTCCTGATCCACAACGTACATTAGACGCATTTTGGCAAGGACAAATTCGTAGTAAAGAATGGTTAATAGACAATATTAGTCCTTATATAGTTAATAATTGCTGTATAACAATATATGGTGGCTGGGTAGGGGTATTAGCAAGTATGATGTTTGAAAGTTTTAAAAATATTAAGCATATAATAAATGTTGATATTGATCCTTTAGTTGAACCAATAGCAAAAATTATGAATCAAGAAGAGTATAATCAGGGAAAATTTAATGCTGTTACTAAAAATATGGTGGATTATACAGATTTGTCTGATATAGTTATAAACACTAGTTGTGAACATATTAACCAAAAAGATTATGAATTATGGTTATCCAACATAAGTAAAAATAGTATAATCGTTCTGCAAAGCAATAATTATATTATTGATGAACATATAAGAATAGCTAAAAACTTAGATGAATTTGTAAAACAATCCAATTTGAATATTATAAATTTAGATGTGCTTGAACTACCATTGTATAATAGGTTCATGCTAATAGGGAAAAAAGTTGTATAAAATTGTACCATATAACGATTCATTAGATTTAAGTTTTTTTTATGAAGAATCATCTAAGCGTGGTTATACAAATAATAATAGTAAAAAAAGTTTAATAGATAGTATCTATAGTGAAAAAGAACACGTTATATTTATTTTATATTATAACAACACCCCGATAGGTAGCATAGGCGCACATAGTTTTCCTGAATTAGGATCAAATTCTTACAGAATAGCAGCAAGAACTTGTGTTTTTTCAAATCTTGCACCTACACCAAAATGGTATACTAACCAAAGAACATTAGGTACATTAAATGGTCTTAATAGTCATCAACATGTGACAAGTCAATTTTTAATACCTGCTTGTTTACAATGGACCCCATTATGTAGTAAACTATATATAACTACTAACAACGATAACACAGCAAAACAAAAGTCAGTTCACACATTATTCGCACCATTAATGGAAAAAAAAGGTATACTTAAATACGAAAAAGACATGTTGTATAGAGGCAGCTTACAAACAATATGGATGTTTGATCGTGAAGCTTTTACAAATGACTTAAAAAATTACCCTCGTTGGGAATTATCCATGGGTTAACTAATTGTAACATTTCATTAAAACCAATTCTTTTAGGATTATTTTTACATTGAAAAGTTACACTTATACAATATCTTGGGTATTTACTATTATTTTGTACGCCATGTGGAATAGCAACATTTACTAGAGTCCCTTTTTTAATTACATGTTTATAAGCTAAAATATAATCAGTTTCATTATCACAGGATAAATAGGTACTACCTATATTATTGTTTTTTACTTTTAAACTAGCATTGTTTTTTATTCTATACCAATTCATTGTTGTGTTTCCACAATCATACACATAATTAATTTTACAACTATCTATTGGATCAATGTCATCTACATGTATAAAAATATTGCCATATGGATTAGTGTAAAAAATTTCTAAATGTTTAATAAACAATCCTAAATCGGTTACCCAATCTAAAAATTGATCTTTACATTCGTTTACATTTACCTGAACATGATTTGGTTTATTAACTTTAGTAAAGTTTAATGTACTAAAAAAATTTTCATTTTTAAGTATATAATCTATTTCTAAATTTAAGTCAATTGCAAAATTATTCATATAAATCCGATCTCAACCAACTACAAATTAATACCCCACGTGGCATTGTTAAACTATAATTGTTTACACCATGCGGAGAAGTTTCATCAAAAATATTTAAATCTTTAACTTTTAAAGTACGTGTTTCTTCGGATACTGTAATAGTTGATACATTATCGGTTGGTATTTCAATTGCCAAATGATATTTTACCATTGAAGTAGTTCTTAAATCAGCCAAAATATTTTTTGTATCTATAGCTCTATTGTCATCATGATCCTTATGTGTATCAATTTTTGAATTGGGGGCTAAAATACTAAATGTTGCAATTGTAGGTAAAATAGTAAATCGTGTTATACAATCTAATATTTTACTTTTACGAATTAATTGTGAACTATTCGGAAAAATATTACCCATAAAAAATATAGGACAGACTTGCCAATAATATCCTGTATTTTTTGGATTATTAATGCAATCATCTATGCTTATGTAATCTTGAAATAAATTATTTTGTTTAAAAGTAAAATAATCATTTTTAATATCATCAAAGTGTTGAAATAAAATAGTATGATTTAGTTTTTCTGATGGTTCAAGAAACATTTTTAAATCTTTCGTACAAATCGTTAAAAGAATAAAGTCCTGCAAATTGCAAACTAACAGAAACTCTGGTATTTGGAGCATAAATCATATGAGGTATTGAGGTATTAATTATAGCAGGTCCTTGGTCATCCCATTCATCATCCTTTGTTGTCATATCAATATTAGGTACTGGTATATAACTTGTAGGTGTATTAAAATTATATTTTTTATCAAATTCATTACCCATATATAATTGTTCTTTAAAAGGTACGTCATACCACTGGACTGAACTATATTCCGTACTATAAGTCCAGTTAAATGCTCCATGCGGCGATATTACACCCGTAACATCACAGTCTACATGAGCAACATTTGGATTAGTTATTCGCCAATGCCATAATAATATTTTGCCTATTTTCATTTGTGCAATATTTTCTACATAGGCACAAAAATCATAATTTAGTATATCTTTTGATAATACGTCTTTACGTACATAATTATCTTCAGTAATAGACAAATTTATATTTAAGGTTTCTATAACTTCAAGATTAATGTATTCTTCTATAGTAAATGGTATATAAACTTTATGATAATAAGGTGCCATTATAGTACTGTCTCGCATTGTGTTAAATCACAGTCTAAAATATTATGTGTCCAAACAGCACCATAAATATGAACCCTATCAGTATTTCCTTTATTATGTGTGGAATGTAGGTAACTTGTATTTACCAAATAACACCACCCGTCTGCTGGTAAATGTATATCATTTCCATTTATAATAAATCTAGCATCAGTATTTGTTATAATTGGCATATGAAATCTTAATTTATCTGGAGTATCTTGATGTTGTGGGAGTTTGGTATTAGGAGTATGTATAGCTACTTGAATATCATGTGGACCGCATGACATTTCTTCAATAACTTGTTTAGCATACCCATAAAAACATTCTCTTGCACCTAAAGATTCTGGTTCTTTTACTAATTTACTTTCACTAGTATTTCTTGGCATAGCAGCATTATATTCATCTTTTACTAAAGTTCGTAACCAAGGGACCGGTCCAACTTTATTATCACCCCAAGTTAACATTATCCAAGAGGTATCATTTTCTAAATGTGCATCATTACCTAATTGACTGAGTGGATCATATTTCCACATGTATTTGTGCTCACCGTATTTCCATTTCCAATCATCGTAATTTAACAACAAATCATTATACCATTCTTTTAAAAGAGTTTGATCATAACGGAACCATTTTTTGATCAACCAACCTAATTCTAACACATCATAATTAAAAATTACATCAACCTTTTTGGTTAGATCATTTTTAGGATATGGTCTTAATTTATTTTTAACATTAGGAAAAATATTGGTTTCCAAAACTGTTTTATCTCCGCAAACATATTTATTGTAAAAAAAATATAATGTAAATATCAATATGTTTAATTTTAATGACTTAAACACAATTCAAATTGAAATAACAAGTAATTGTCAGGCAAGCTGCCCTATGTGTGCAAGAAACTATAGGGGTAACTTGCCTAATCCCAAACTTAAATTAAATGATTGGACTTTACAAGATTTTAATAAAATTTTTAACAATGATGTACTGAATCAAATAAAAACTATAACTTTTTGTGGAAGTTTGGGTGATCCATTAATGAATAATGATCTTTTATCTATGGTAAAATTGATTACAAATCAACATATTAATATTCATACAAATGGTAGCATACGTTCAACAAGTTATTGGGCAGAATTAGCAAAAGCTTTACCAAAAAAACATAAAGTTGTTTTTGGAATAGATGGTTTAACTGATACACATCATCTTTATAGAATAGGAACTAACTTTGAAAAAATTATTAACAATGCCAAATCATTTATAGAAAATGGTGGAACAGCAGAATGGGTTTATATTGTTTTTAAACATAACGCACACCAAATTGAATTGGCTAAAAAATTAGCTAAGGATATTGGTTTTTCAAGTTTTATTACTAAAAATAGTGTAAGATTTACGGATGAAAATTTTAATGTATATGATAAGAATGGTAAAACTTTATATCAATTGGAACCACCAAATGATAATATTTTAAGTTTTGTTAACAAAGATACCATTCAAAATTTCGACGAATGGTTTAACAATACTGAACCTAGTTGCCAAGTCTTAAAAACAAAAGAAATTTATATTGATTTTCAAAAAATAATGTACCCATGTTGTTGGATAGCTTCAAGTTTTTATCTATATACCAAACCAAATGATATTTTACATCCATATATATTACGTATAAACAAAGAATGCGATCAACTTATAAGTGACTTGGGTGGGTACGATTTTTTATCCCTTGATAAAAATACTATAAAAAATATTATAAACTCTAAAGTTTGGCAAACAATATATGAAAATAAATGGAAAAATAAAGATTTGCTTATATGTTCAAAAAATTGTGGTGTATCAAAAGTAAGGCAAATAAGTATAACACCAAATCAAATAATAAACTATGAAACATTATAAAAATGATTAATAAGATAAATGAATGGCAAAATAAAATAGGGAAGTTGTCGGGTAGTAAAACTTTTTGTATATTGCCATGGATGCATTTCGCTACCAGACCAAACGGCGATATGAGATTATGTTGCAATAGTAATAGCAGCGGAGCAGGCACTGACCATGAAATTGGTTTAGTAAAAAATGAAAGCGGTAGACCTGCTAATTTTAAAACAGAAACTCCATTGAGTGCATGGAATAATGAGTACATGCGTAGTGTAAGAACTACAATGTTACAAGGAAATATTCCTGCAAGTTGTAGTAAATGTTATGAAGAGGAATCAAAAGGCGTTGTAAGTAAAAGATTATGGGAAACAGGAGAATGGGTAGAGAGTGGAATTAGTATTAACCAACTTGTAAATAAAACAGAAAAAGATGGAACCATACCAAATGAATTAGTTTATCTAGACCTAAGGTTGGGGCATACATGTAATCTTAAATGTATTATGTGCAGTCCGCATGATAGTAGTCAATGGGTATCTGATCAAAAAAAACTAATGAAAAAAGTAACCAACTCAAGTGTAATTAAACAAATGACATGGGATAGAAAAACTTTTGATAATTTTTGGCATGAAAACCCAAAATTTTGGGAAGAAATTTATGAACAAATACCAAATTTAAAGCAAGTATATTTTGCCGGTGGGGAACCTCTTATGATAAAGGAACATAAATTATTTTTAGAAGAAATAATAAGAAAAGGTTATCATAATAATATATTAATTAGATATAATACTAATGGACTAAAACTTGACGAAGATATAATTAATTTATGGAAACAGTTTAAAAAAGTTAAAATTGGATTTAGTATAGATGCTATAGAGAATAGAAATTACTATATACGTTATCCAAGCGATTGGAATACAATTATAAATAACTTAGAACGCTTAGATAATACACCAAGCAACATACATGTTAGTATTGCAACTGCTATACAAATACTTAACATAAAACATTTGCCTGATTTAGCAAAGTGGAAAATTAAACAAAATTATAAAAAAATAAACTTTACGAACACAATAGGTGGAATAGAAGCAGGCGGAGGAATAATTAATATGCATTTATTATACATTCCTACCTTTTTAAGTATACAAGTTTTACCACAAATTGACAAAATTGATGTAAGTGAAAGATTTAAAGAATTAAAAAGTTGGTTATATGAAAATTATCGTAAAGATGATGATTATTGGCTTAAAAATCCATATGGTTGGAAACGTTGGAACGCAGTGTTAGAACACATGAATAGCAAAGATATGTCTATGGAAATACCTGGATTGCAAGAATATATTAAAGAAATGGATATAATACGCAATATTAATATTAAAAACTATATACCTGAATTAAGTCATCTGTTTTAAAACTTTGGTAAGAGGTATATCTGCTGCACATGTACAAAACTCTCGTGTGCAAATAACACTAGTGTTTGGTATAATAAAAGTGTTTTTATATATATTTCCCAAACACCCGCCCACTCTACAAGTTGCTCTGTAAACACTTCCATCGTGATCTATCATTAGACTCTCTAAACCAGCGTTACATTCAAAGTTTTTAAATTTATTTTTATGTAATTTAATAATATCATTGGCATGCAAATATTCAACATTATCTATAACACAATTAGGTTTAACAGTGGAATTAGTTTTAAGCACATAATCTAAATCTTTTGGTTGATAGCGATTATCATCAAAATCATCATGATCCAAATCAGTCCATCGTATTCTCCTTATATTATAAGGAATTTTTGCTTCCTCTAAGAGGTTCACTACATTTTTAACTTCTACCATATAATCATGATGTGCCATAATGTTTACTAAAAGACTTGGTTTATGTTTAAATACTTTTATAATTGTTTGTAAAACCTTATTATAATCATATTCAAAATGTAAACTAAAAACATATTGTGTTACATTTAAACTAATATAATAATCTGGTAATCTAGTCCCATTAGTTGTTACACTTATAAAATTAACATTATTTTGATTTACATATTCAATAATATCAGAAAAATAAGGATGTACTGTTGGTTCGCCTCCTGTAAAACTTAATCTAACTGGTTTAGAAAATTCCTTAAATTTATCTATAGCTAATTTTATAATTTCTAAATCAGTATGCTTACTAAAATTATCATGTATAACTGAAGGACAATAGCTACAATCGTAGTTGCATCGTTTACCAAGGTTCCATTCTATTTTAATAAACTTCTCATGTCCCCACACATTTCTTACACTATACATTTTATCGATTCCACTCTATTAAAATTCAAAATATTTTTATTATATTTTGTTATGCACTGTGCAACAGGAATCATTCCTAAACTATAATTTTTAAAATTAAATTTATTTTTTTGTATATATCGCTTTAATAAGTAACGTCTAGTTAAATCAACCCAATAATTAGTGCTAGGACCAAATTTTATCATAAAATCTGCGCTATAATGTGTTTGAGGCACTATATTTTTGCAAATAACATCATTATCTTTATAAGCATCTAATATAGTTTTACCCACATGGCAATAATTAATATAAACCATGCCTTCAGTCCATTTTGTTGTAAAATGTTTAAAATCTTCCTTTAGCAATAAATGCCTAGGCCTATCCTTAAAAGTTACTACAATTGTTGGGTGTTTTCCCTTTGTTCGTAATTGTGCTTCTGCTTGATGTATGTATATATTAAATCGTTCAAGACTTTGTTTTATATTAGAAGGAGCATAATTGTAAAAATTTGTTCCAACTTCAATGTTTCCGCGTAAGTCTTCGAAAATTTTATGAAGTTCATTGTAATCTTTTTGTGTAGGTTTAATAGGTAATTTTTTAAAAATTATTTTAAAATATGAATTAATAATATCAATTTCATTTTGTATTAACAAATCAATATTATTATTTTTAAAGTCAGTAAATCTTAAAGTTTCATATAACCTATAATTATTTAATAATTCTTTATACCAACGATTAGCTATGTCAGTAGGTAATAACTTAAAAAATAACTCATACCTGCTGTTATTATTAGCTAGGACAACCTTAAACATAATTTTTTAGTATAGGCCATATAGAGAAAATATCTTGTTTTCTACTTTTATCCAATTTGATATTAAAATTTATAAAAGTTTGAAATAAATTAAATTGATCTGTTGCACTAAGATAATTAATATTATCTTGAATTTGTTGTAAGGTAATTGATTTTAGTATAGGAAATTTTTTAATATTACTGTAATTGTCTAATTTATTGCTTATGTGTTGTAAATCTTTTATTATATTTTCTTTTAGGTCCATTGGCAAAACCTGAGCGGATAAAAAATTCGGATAGCTTACTCTATGACTATAAAATGCAATGTTCATCTTGTTTATAAAGTAATCAATACAATCAGCAATTTGTAGCATATTACCTGCCTGTGCAGTAAACGCCCCAACAATCCTACTAATATTAGGTAAAGTTTGTATTTCTTTTATATTATTTTCAACCTGTATGAAATCACTATTGGTACGAATATAATTATATACCTGATGTAACCCGTCTATACTTACGTTTACTGCAATACTTTTAAAGTATGGCCAATAATCATGTATTGTTCTATTTTTACTAATTCCTAATGTAGTTCCATTTGTTGCATATTTTAGTTCTATTTGATTTCCATAGGGTTTTAACATATCAAGTATTTTGTAATGTTGAGGATCCATTAATGGTTCGCCTCCAGCAAACTCAACTCTACGAAAGTGCGGTAATAATTTTTCAAAACTATTCCACCAATTATCTGTGTTTTCAAATGGGCATATATATCTACTAGTTTTTAGTCCTAATTCGTTAATTACAGGGACTAGGTAATTATTTTCCTTACTGTAAAATTCTTCAATTTTATCCCAATCATTCCAAGAAGTACTATCCAATGGATGACACATCCTGCATTTTAAATTACATAAATTATTAAGTTTAATTTCCATTGTGGGAAAGGTAAATGGCATTGAATAATCATCTGCTAATTGATTTAATGCATTTGGATAAAGTTTGATTCTTGATTCAGGAATAATTCCATTTATATGCCTCTGTCTTAAACTTTCCACTCCCTGATCTTCAAGATCAAAACAAGGTTTACAAACATTGGGACGTATATTATTTAAAACTTGTTTACGTACAAGTTTTATATTATTATTATTCCAAATTTCTTCTAAAGACTCTTTTTCAATGTGCCCAATTGGCAATGATCTACAACATACTTTAACTGATCCATCTTCTCTAGTAGCTAGTCCAGTGAAAGGGTGCATACAAAATGTTTTGCTAATAGATTTCATATACCCAATTTTTTTTGAACGTAATCTCTTTTAATTGTTTTTCCTTTTTTATTTATTTTTAATTCTGATTCAAGATTATATAACAGAGCATTTTGCATATTATCAACTAATGGAAATAATGAAAATAGGAGCCAGCTATCGGGTAAATCATACCCATTTACATTTAGCTTTAAATTAGCTAATCTTACTGCATCATTAAAATTCATATCAGGATTTTCCCAAATTATATACTGCCCTGCAAAAAAACTATTACCTGGATTGTAATAATCACGATTTTCAATACTTAATATTTTATAATTATACTTTTCTAAATTCTCATCAATTTTTGATTTTTTACCATTGATAGTGATTGTGAAAGGAAAAATAATTGTTGCATTATCCTCCCAATTATTTTTTAGCCACTGTTGGGCTTCTGTAATTGTTTGAATAGTTTCTTTTGGTAATCCATATATTAAACTTACTGTTCCTCTATATAAACCTAAATGTTTATAAAAGTATTCCTTTGTTGTTAATAACCCTTGCTTAATTTTATCTGGATGTAATCCTTTACCTATTATTTTGCCTGTTTCATGATTAAAGGTTTCTATACCATAATAATGTCCCCATACTCTGGCATTTACTAACATTTCTAATTGTTGTTGTCTTAAAAATAAAATATCTCCTCTTATAAATGCACTAAAATTTGGTTCAAAACTTAATCTGTTAACAATATTACCTATATTAATAAGTTTTTCATCTCTATCATTAAGTGTTTCATCAGCTACTTGATAATTAGTTACACCGTATAAATCATAATTTCTTCGCAAATCATTTTCTAAAATTGTTAAATCTACTGTGGTATCTTCTTTTACTCCCAACACAGGAAAGTTACAAAAAGCACAGGCAAATTTGCATCCTCTACTAAATTCAAGCGTTAATGTTTCGTTTGGAAAAATAAAATCATTTGGTTGATATTCAATTGATAAATCTTTAATTGGCCATGCTTGATAAAATGCATTAGCATCAATTATCCAACTATTTTTCCATGGAATTCCTTTTGGTTTTTTTCCGTTACTATATAAGTATTTAAGTAATTCTAATATAGCTACTTCACCGAAACCTTTTATGATGTAATCAACATCATTATAAATTTGTAACTCTAAATTTGGATTTTGTCCACCCGCAATTATTTTAATGTGTTTAAAATATTTTCTGACATGGCTTAATATTTCTATTAATTTTTTATGAGTGTTTTCGCTAGCATAATTTAACCAAGTTATACTGAATCCTATCCATTCGATTCTTTCTTGTTTATTACGCTTATCAATAAGTTGCATTAATTCAAGTAGGTCCCAAATATAAAAGAAATCTATTACTTCAACATTCCAACCATATGGTCTTAAATATGTTGATATTCTATATGCTCCGCCCACTCTCTCTAGTCCATGTGAGTTTTCATACCCAGTAAAAATTAAGGCATTCATTTAAATTTATTATATGGGATATGATTAAAATTATGTTCTAACACAACTTGCATTTTTTCTAGCAACTTCCTGCATTTATCAATAGTAAAAGTTTCAATACTATTTAACAAATCAAAAATAGCAAATAATCTTTCTTTATGATCTTCTAAATTATCGTAGGTTTCGTCAAAAAAGTTATTAAATGTTTTATAACCCTGATCACGTATAAATTCAAGCGAATGAGGAGGACCAAGTATTATAAAGGGTCGACAGGCTAACATAGTTTGCCTTACTCTTTCATCTGATATACTAAATGGACTTACAAATCTTGTTTGAGCTACTACATGGCAAAAAGAATTTTGCATATACTCTAAAGGTAATAAATTTTTAAAAGAACAAGGTGATATATTTAATAATGACTTATCTTCATCTAAAGTAATTGGAAAGATTTTTTCAATAATTTTTAAATTTTCAAAAATATGAGTATAATTTGATGTACATTCCTCCAAATCAAACCATAAATATTTTTTCAAATTTTCAATTGTTGGTATCTCACCCAAACTAAGAAAAGACAAGTAAGCACTCTTTTTTAGTAAATGCGCTGTTAATAAATGTCTCTCAGGCATATATCTCCTTGTAGGACTATAAAAATGCTTTATAATATGTTGACTATTTAAACTGAAAGGAGTATATTCAAAATCCAATGACATAACATAATCACTCCAAATATTGTGATTGGAAATTTTAAAATTTGGATAGAATTTTTGCAAAAACTTATCTGCATTCTTTTCGTATGTTTTTATAGTGACATTGGTTAATTTGTTATTATCTACAAATACTTTAATGCTTTCAAATTCTGCTGAAAACATATTTTCATAATTAATTTTGCTCCTTGACCCATATACAATATTTCTTAATTCATTTAATTCATTATCAGACAAATTTTCATAATTACATACCATAATTGGTTTTTTTTCATAATAACTTATTACCAATACTTCTTGTAGATAAATCGTCAAACCTACATTATTGAAATGTTGCACATGTAAATCATCGTAAAGTAATTTTTCTAAATTTGGCAATGTTCCGAAACCGGTTATAATTAAATATGGGTCATTAATTTTTTCAAAAGCTGTGTTTTTGTAATGATCCTCATGAAAATCAAAAAAATTATATTCAATAGTGTCGGAACTGCTGTAAATAATTTTAGATCCTAATGTAATTACCCGAGGCTTATTTATTTGAGAGTTTTCATAAATGGTATGTAAAAATTTACCTTGGTCTAAATTACGAAGTTTTTTCATGTACAATTATTTACTAAAACAATAATATTATAAATATATTATGGAATTTGAATACTATTACAATAATGTGCCAAATTTAGGAAAAGTTAGAAATAATTTGGTTTATACAAGTTTAATAAACAGAGAAAAAACTATATTTTTAAAATGGTTTCACAACGATACAGAATACCATAAAGGACGAAACCAAGTTATAGATCCCTCTCTGATGCGTAAAAAATTTGATCGTGAGGTATATTTTTTAAGAAAATTAGAGAAAATTAATTCAAATTTAATTCCAAAAATTATAAAAATAGATGATTTACAACAGAAAATTTATTTTGAAATTCAAGGAGACGATTTTTGGGAAAAAGCCAATTGTCAGGAAACAAACTATAATAAAATAGTTCCTGATTGGCAGGATCAAATGCTTCATATATTACAACTTTATAGAGACTTAGGATGGTATAAATTTAGTCTGCACCCTAGCAGTTATTTTATAGTTAATGATAAATTAAAGAGCATAAATTATTTTTTTACATATGAATCTAATGAACCTATTGTTACTTTGGAGGAGCACAGAAGTCACATTAGTTTAGAAAGACAAGAAAAAATGAAAGATATTATGGCAGCACTTAATATAAAATGGGAAGATAAAATATGTTATAAAAAACTACAAATATTATGTTTTGAATCATTCCGCTCTAATTATCCAAATGATTTTATAAATTCCGCTATAAAAATTTATGCTAACTAAAACAAATTTATATTATAACGTAAATGATTTAATTCCATTGTTAAATAATATAAAATGGGATGAAAAAAATAGATGCCAATTAAATTCTCCTATAGGTAATTGGCTATATGATCCATATATAATGAAGGATTTATGGAAAAATACAGGATTTGAAGAACTTTTAAATATGTTATCAAACACCTACCCTATTGGTGAGGCAAGACTTATTAAATTACAACCTGGAACCTGTTATCGTTCACATACGGATGTTGATGACAGATTACATATTAATATAATAGGAAATGACCAAAGTTACTTAATAGACCTCGACACACAGACTTTATATAAAACAATTAGTGATAATTTTGTTTATTATATGGACGCAAGTCATAAACACGTTGCTGCAAATTTTGGATCCTTTGATAGAATTCAGTTAGTAGTAAGGGTAAGGTTAATTAAAAACACAAATATTAACTTTAAACTTAAAAAAATAAAATTTGTTAAAGTTTATGACAAATTTAGATATGATTTTGACAATGAAATTTCTCCTATAATATCACATAAAATTAAACAGAAAGAAATTGGTTTTTTTGATTTTGTAAATGGAGAAATTTTAATAGAATGTGAACAACATACTTTAAATGATATAATAGATAAACTTAAATTAATTAACAAGGATTATGTTATTTTATGATAAAAGGTATAAATGGCAAACCATATTACGATTTAGATAACCTAATCGATATAGAAGGTTTTTTAAAATTGCATCCTGAAATTTGTGCTGGATTAGTATTATCAAAGCACAAAAAAGAAGGAAATTTGTATGTATGTGCGGGAGCTGAGACTAGCCCTGACTACGGATATCGTAAATGGACTTATTATGCGATAGAGGAATATAACAAATTACCAAATAATGATCCAATAAAAATTCAAGGAGAAAAATTAGGTGGATTGCACAAAAACCGTGACCAGTTTATATTATATTTAAAACTAGTATTAGGTGCATATGATGCCTACCAGTTTGTTTTTTTAAAGACTGAATCAGGTGGATGGGATAGTAGATTTGAAGAAAAAGATTATACTCCAGATATAGTATATTTTCCTAATCTTAAAATATGGTTAGAAAATCTTGTCAAAGACAATATTTTCAAACATTTAGGACGAATTATTTTCTTTAAACAAGAACATGACACAAGACCTGGCATACATAGAGACTTATATCAAGGTGATGCATTTTCTTACACCCCACACAGACATGAATTTATACACATTACCCCTGACAACAATAAAGGATTATTTTTATGGGACCCAGACACAAACGAAAGACTTAAAATAAATTCAAGAGCATGTTGGTTTAACGATTTAGATTGGCATAGCGGAAGTTCAAGTCCTGTACAGACTTATGGCATTAGAATAGATGGTGTTTTTACAGAAGAATTTAGACAAAAATTAGGCATAGACCATTTAGAAAATTATTAAATTGCCATTATTTGAATAGTATATTTGTTGGTTGGTCCTAAATTTCCACCGCCATGTGCTAACCAAAAATCAAATTCATACATATCTCCCTTTAATCCAGTGGATAAAATTGTATTTCCATACCATAAATGATGCCATGGTTTAATATCTTCTGGTAAAATAAGATAACGTTTTATTTTCATTATATTAGATTTGTCTATATTATTAGATTCAATAAATTCATCGACAGTATCAATATGATTTGGTATACAACATCCTGGAGGTATTTGAGTTACCCATACTTTATATTTTATAAATTTTGAATTTAAAAAATTTATGAAATCATCATTACCTATTATAGTAGAATAATTTGTAATTTTCCATTGGCATATATTTGTAGAAACAAAGTGATTAAAATGTGATAGATTTACAAAATCTTTATTATTACTTTCAACAAAATTTTTAATAGTATCAAAGTTTCTCGTAGGAACAAGATTCCAGTTATGATTTTCAAATTGATCTATGATATTATCAGGTAGAAAACCGTTTATATTTTTTATGAAATTTAACTTTGTAATTGGGTTGCTTTTATAAAAATCATATGTAAGTGAACTAAATATCTTTGAAATCATAAGAATATTTATAAGGGAGTTTTATAATGGAATATTTTGGTAATTTGTCACATATTATAGACAAATATATTGACATATCAAAATTAATTAACGGCATTAGAGATGAACTTATTCTTGATGAATCAAAAAGAATAATAGGGGACGAACAGAGTGATATGTTATTTGAAGCAGGTTACGTTGGATTTAAATGGATAGGAATAAACTATTTCCCTAATGTACATTTTTCTAAAGAATTAATATATGAGTTAGATAATGTCTTTAAAACAAAAGTAATAGCTGCATGGATAAATGAAATACCAGTTGGTAAAGTTTTCCCGCCACATAGAGATCATGACCCTAGATTCGTTAAAATAAAAAAACTAGGAAAACTTGTTACTTATAATATTCATATTGGTGACCCAAGCTTTGGGCATGTATTTTTTATTGATAATAAAGTTAATTATATGCAAAACCATGGTGATTGTTATAAATGGACTCCCAATCAATTACATAGTGCAGGAAATGTTGGCTTTAAGCCAAAATTTAATTTAATTTATAACGGTGTAGAATTATTTGAACCAATAGACATAAATTATAGGTGGGATTTTATTGACGAAACATTAGGAGATTGTAAAGAATATTGTATTAATTGGGATTATGAATTATGAGTACTTTTGTTGGTAACTATGCCTCTATTGTAGATAAGTATATCAATTTAAACAATTTAAGAGATGGATGGATAGAAAACTTAATTATTAATCATCCAAATGAAAGAGATAGTCATTCTAAGTTAATAAAAGCAGGATATGAGGATCCTGCTTGGATTGGTGTAAGTTATTGGGCACATATTCATGTTCCAAAAGAATTAATTTTTGAATTAGATGAGATTTTCGGAACTATATGCTGTGGTTTTAATATTAGCGAAATTGATGTTGGGAATGTAGCCCCGCCTCACCAAGATATTGAACCTAGAGAAAAAAAATTTAAATCAGAAGGTATTTATAAAAGATTTCATATTCATTTAGGTGAACCCAAATTTGGACATGCATTTTTTGTTGATAATACATGCCACTACATGGAAAAACATGGAAATACATATATCTGGGATGATCCTGATGCATGGCATGCCGGTATAAACGCAGGATTATGTAAAAAATATTTATTGTCTTATAAAGGAATAAAATTCCATGACAACAGAAAAATTGAATATGACTGGTGGACCGAAAACAATGAAAATGGTTGTATAATACTTTGGAAGGATCATGAATGGCTGTTTTCCTAGAAAATATAAGTAAAAAATTTAATTTGTCTGACATAATGAAGTCAGTAAATGATTTAACACTTGGTCATAGAGATATAATAAGAATGTACGACGAGGATGGTAAACCTCTATATGATAATTCCAAAGAAACATTAGAATTTGTTAAAAAAGTAAAGGATGCTGGATTAAAAGATCCAATTTGGGATAATTTTACACTATATCCTAATACACATTTTTCAGAAGATATAGTTTATTTTTTGGATAAATTATTAGGTACCGTATGTACTCAATGTTGGATAAATCGTGTAAGACCTGGTATCACAGCAACTAGGCATAGAGATTTTGATAACAGAGAATCTGAGTTATTGAAGTTTGGAAATCTTGAAAGATACTCATTACATTTAGGTAAACCAGAAATAGGGCATATTTTTATGGTTGAAAATGTAGCTATGTATATGCAGGAGGAAGGAAATTTATATAAATGGGATGATCATATGGCAGAACACGCAGGGGCGAATGCAGGATTTACATACAAAGCTCTTTTTATATATAGAGGTTTAAGACTTAAAGAACCACTGGAGTATGAATATGTTTGGCAAACAGATAATGATTCTGTTTTACTAAAACTAAAAGATGGAACTATTATTTAATCATTCTATCCCAATATAGTGTAACAAATATTTAGTTGAGTTACCACAATTAAATCCTAAATGATAATCTTTCCAATTTTTCCATTTATAAATATTACCTTGTTCAATCATATGAAACACATCGTGTTGTAGTATAAAAATTTTACCAACAGTTGGTTTATCTATAAAAATACTATAACGTGCAACTTTACCTAATTTTAGATATTCATCTTCCTTCTCTTCAATATCGTAATGCCATGGCACACATTTTCCTGGTTTAATTGAACTAATCCATACTCTTACTGGATTAGTTTTTAATAATTCATTTAATTTTTCAACGTATAATATGTCAAAATGTTGTTTAGGAAAATAATTAATATACTCAACAGAATCATTATCTAAATATCCAGCATCTTTCCAATAATTTCCCAATTCAATTATTTTTGGTCCGTGTATAGGATGATTAAACAACTTTGGATTTCCATATGGAGTTTTTGCATTCCTTAGTACCCCTTCTTTATGTTTTATTTCTTCTAATAACTGATCACAATTAAGGAAATTATTACAATTTAAAATATATGTATATTCACTCATAAATAATATTTATAAAGGATAATTATGTGAAATGATTTTAAGAAAAGACACACCTTATATAACCTTAGATGAACATGTTAATGTTAAAGGATTATTAGATTTAGAAGATGAATTCAATTTTATGGTTTCAAGTGAGAACAAACATACAATAGACGGTGTATGGGTAGCAGGAAATCATAACCCAGAACATAAAAATGCATTTTATAGAGAAAAGGATGCACTTTATTATGTTCATCATCGAGCAAAATTATTAAGAAAAACAGACAAGCAATTAGATAAGTATATAAGTCATTTTGAAAAAACAAATGACATTAATGGATTAGCAAAATTTTACAAGTTAAAATTTCATGCTTATGATCCATTCACAATTATGAAACTTCGTTATGTTATAAACAATGAAGAAAATAAACAAACGTACAAATGGAATACATGCATTAATAATTTTCCAAATATTAAAAAATTTTTTGAAGAATTACCATTTACAGATTTGCAAACTATAACTTTATTTTATGTAGATCATTACGTGCCAATTGGTTATCACGCAGACATTAATTATTTCCCATATGATAAAGATACTAGGAAAGAAAGAGAAATTAAAGCTCAAGAATTTATTTGGATGAGATTTAACCTAAATAGAGATTTTTATGTGTATGACATAGAAGATGGTAAAATATTAGAATCTTATCCCTTTAAAGGTTATTGTGTATATTTTAATGATCATAATTGGCACGGTAATTTTAACCCAATACCATTTAGTTCAATTACTATAAAAGCCGAAGGTAATTTTATTGATGAATTAAAAAAATATAATTTACATAAAAATATTTAATTTTTATTTTGTTTAATGTCTAAATTTTCGTGAATATTATATTGTTGTTCAACTAAATTTACAGGGCTGGCAAAATTAAAATTTTTGTCTATATCAACTTTAGAAATTCCGTTTTTTTCTAAAACTTGTAAAATTTCGTTGTTTTTTTCGATTAACTTACAAAAAATATTGAAATTATATTCAATATCATTTTTTAATTCATTAATATATTTATTTTTGTTATTTAAAAAATATTGTAAATTTTCAATTATAGCATCTATTCTTTGGTAAGGGTCAATTATATTATCATAATCATATTTTAAATATTCTATAAACGTTTTAAAGCCATAACTTTCTAATGTTTTCCTTAGGCCCTTAGTACCTACTATAATAAAAGGGTGTTTATTATAAATCGCACGATAGGTTTTTTCTGAAATGTCATCTATTGGATCATTACTTTTGTAAAAAGTTTCTGGTACCACTGATATACAGCTATTTTCATAATGTTTTTTGTTTACTGTATAATCTATATTTTTTGTGTAACCTGCTAATTCAAATCCAATAAAGTCTACCTTATCAGTGTCTAAGTGTTTAAAACAAGTTCTAAAAAATTTCTCATTTTCGGCCTCAGATAAATGTTTTGTGTATATTTTACAGTCTTTTAAAACTGTTTCGCTGTAAGGTTCAAACAAACTATATATAATTTTATCCAAAAATCCTTGTTGAAATATTTTACTAATTAAAGTTATTCTATTAATCCTATTAGGAATACCACCTATTATAAGACATTTTTCATTTTTAATATTATATTTGGTGTTAACTTTATATGGATATAACTTATAACTATTATATATAGTATGCACAAATGTATTAAAATAATAAGTAACAAACTTATTAGAGAGTTGTCCATACCTTATATATGGGTAATTTAAAACTAAAAAAAAATTATTATAGTGTAATTTTAAAGCTTTTTCATATATTATTTGTATATTTTTTTTTAGGTTTTCAATTTGATTTTCTTTCATTGTTTCTATAATAAAGCAACACACTAAAGTTTGAAGATTTTCTAAAAGCTGATTTTCAATTACTTCATGTGCTTTTACCTCATCCAAAAAATAAAAGTAATCTAAAAATATTACATTTCCGTTCATATAATTTTTTCTAAAGCATGTGAACTAGGACATAATTTACACTGAGGAATATAGTTTTTAATTTTCACACGAAGGAAATGTTCTATTAAAGATTCATCAATAGTAGGATCGCAACTTTCATATTTTTCAAATAAGTTCTCATCCAATAAAGTATATTGTTTTGCAAATAAATGTCCAGTACCTACTACAGGACATTTGTATAAGTTACCTTGAACAATATAATGACAGGTTTTTGCAGGGCAATTTTCATGTACTGTTTTAGCATCATTACTATGAAATTTAATAGTTTTTTGATTATATGAAGTTATTGAATTTTTTATAAAATAGTATTTTCTATATAAATATATTAAATGTTTATTAGTAGATTCACTATAAAATACTATTTTATTCTCATATAAATCATTTGGATCAACGTCTTTGATACGATAATTTATTTTTAGTTCTTGCAATATTTCATTAACATTTCTATAAATGTTATCAAAGTCTTTTTCATAGTGTACAGCTACTTCTAAAAGATAATTATTTTCTATTGATTTTTTAGCTAAATTTTTATACTTTAGTTTATGAAACAAAGTTCCATTTGTAGATATTGTCATGTTATTATGCGTAGGCCATAATTTTCTAACATTAATCATCCAATTTTCAAAATCAGGATTAAGATAAGGTTCGCCTCCTAAAATTGATACACGATTAGGATAAATATATTTTGGCCATAATTCATTTTTAGTTTTATAATCTTTATATTTAAAGTAACCTTTTAAATTAAAGTTATTGAAGCTTAAACAATTACTACAAGACAAATTACATGTATTGTTTATATAAAATTGTACTTCAGGTACATTAATTGGAAACATATTAATTAATAGGATTATACACTTTAACGAAACCTATATCACATAATCCACACTGTTTTATAGGTTCATTAATATTTTTTAAAAAATCATACACTTTATTTTTCCCAATTATTGGACTACACGGAACATAATCATTTAATAACATATTATGTTTATTTAGCACGTTAAATTGTTTATTAAGTTGTTTGCCAACGGCTACTGCTACACATTTGAATAAATCGCCATCTACAATTATTCCACATGTTTTAAGGCAACAATTTTCATGTGTTTTAATTGGATCATTATCATGCATTTTAATTAAATTTTTATCGTAAAATTTTATTGAATTTTGAAAAAAAATTTGTTTTCTTTCAATTGTACCTAACACTTTATTTGTATCTTTATTTCTAAATTTTCTTAAATCTTCAACAATTTTTTTACTAGAATTTTTCGCAAATATAGTATATTCTTCAGAGTGATTTATGTTAGATTCTTTTAAAATATTTAAAAATGATTCATATGCAGGAAGATAATGATTTTCATGATGAATACTAATTTCTATTTCAAATCCAAGGTTTAAAATTTCTTTTGTAATTTTTTTAACATTTGATTTATGAAATAATGTACCATTTGTAAGTACCGATACATATTTGTCGGGCCATAGATTACGTATACCACGTACCCAATTTATTAAATCAGGATTTAAAAAAGTTTCACCTCCTGTAATTTGTACTTTATGAGGATTAATAAAATTAGGCCAAAGTTTATTTTTACTAAAGTGATCTTCCCATTTTGAATAACCACTAAATCCTTTTATATTACTATACGATATACAATGTGTACAAGATAAATTACAAACATTAGTTATATGATAAGCTATTTCATTTAAATGAATAGGAAATTCCAAAATTTAATCATCCCAAAGTTTGTGCTGTTCAAATCTTTTCTCCTGTATAGTTTTTTCTTTAAACAATTTTCTCGGATTACCGCATAGTTGACAATTTGGTTTCCCACAATTCATTGCATGATGTTTAATCAGTCTATGTGGCTGATCTACTTGTTTATTTGATTCTGTAATACCCTTAGCTTTGACTATTTTTACCTGACGATTAACTGCATTTTCATCACGTAATCTACGTGATGAATTTTTTATCCTACTACTTTCATTACTCATTAGTGTTTTTTACGATAATCATTAATTGCAGCTTTTATCGCATCTTCTGCGAGGATTGAGCAATGGATTTTGACTGGGGGGAGAGATAATTCTTCCGCGATTTTAGTATTTCTGATTGTTGTTGCATCATCCAATGTTTTACCCTTGACCCACTCTGTAACAAGACTTGACGAAGCAATTGCTGACCCGCACCCATATGTCTTAAATTTGGCATCTGTTATAACTCCTGTTTTTTCATCTACTTTAATTTGTAACTTCATTACATCACCACATGCGGGTGCACCGACCATTCCTGTTCCTACGCTAGTATCATTTTTATCAAAACTTCCCACGTTACGTGGGTTTTCATAATGGTCAATTACTTGTTTTGAGTAAGCCATCTTTATTCTCCATTGGAATCGTTGTCTCTAAATTTTCTTGTCTTAGAGGATTATTTGCAAATTTAACTAAAAAGTTTTCCCAAGCTTCGTCCTCTTCTGGAGTAACTTCTTGGTCTAGGTAAAGATTTTTACATGTATTCATTTTTTACCTCCTATCTGTATTTATACATCATGATCATCATTCACAACTAACCATCCTAATTTTAATAAATCATCACGAATTTCGTCAGTTACTACACCTTCTCCCACATACCCATTTATGCCATCGTTATTTTCTTTACCTTCTTCATTTATACTTGGACTACCTTTTATTCCACTACAGTACCAATCAATATAGTCACCTTCTTCACGCATATCAGCAATTATACCACCAGCATATCGCCAACTACAGCCCCATGATTTACCACTTAATATTGGCCATACAAGATTGTGAATAAAGTTATTATTACATATAGCAGCATACAAGTTTTGTGCGTAAACCTCACTCACTTTGGCTTTGTCACAAATCCACTTAGTGGTAAGTAAATCATACTCCATATTATCTACTCTTGATTCAGGATCAACAAATTTACTTTGTTCCTGATTTATTATATCATCAAACATTTTAAGATAATCCTCATTCACACTTTGATCATTTTCGGCACATCGTTGTAGATATCTTTCTTTCTGAAAAGTGTTTCGTTTTGGGCTACGATTCATCATTTACCTCTATCCAAGTATAGTCACCTAACCATTTAACACGGGTAATATATTCATATTCAACAGGTGCTCCTGTACACCAATCATTAGGTCCTAAAAGACTTAATCTTGTACAATTAACCTTGTTATCGTATAATAAGTAGTATATATTACCATGATATATTTGAAAAGTATATTGGGCATTATGTACCATATCAGTAATATCCAATCTACGTTTGATGTCATTAGCTTGTTTTTCCAATACCTTAACCAAATCCATTATTCTTTCATACTCTTGTTGGGCATGTAGTCTTGCTACATTGACCATAATGTCTTTTTGTTTTTCGATAGGAATCAAATCGAACTTTGGACCACCTACTTCAGTTGGATAAGGAGTTATATTGCGATTAAAAAATTGCGTTATGCCTGTACCCAAATTTGCGTCGAAACTATTTCTTCCTTGAGCCAAATTGGTTTTAGGATTTTCCATTATTTAAAAAATATCAATGCCATTGCTACTGCTTGCGCCATAAAACCTAGTCCTATGGTTATTAGATTTAATCTATCTTTTTGAATAATAGCTTTCATAAACATTAAAGCTAAACCTGTCCATACTATGAGAACAAATTCTATAGGTGGCATTGTATCAGTTATTCCGAACATCAACCCGATTAAATTAGGTGCTGTGGCAGAATGAAAACATAGTACCGCCATCCAATGTATAGTTTCGCTTGATAAATGAGTTATTCTTTCTTTAAAGTCTTTACCGAAGTTTGTTAAAAAAGTTAATATAAAATTATAAATTTGCATTTTTATTACCTTTGATTATAAAAAATGTGATTACCTATTTTAGCTACACGTTTGTAAGGCCAATTTGGATTAATATACACAGCATGATAGTACAAAGAATATTTAAGTATATCAAGCCTAAAACCTTCCAGTAATACTTTTTTAGCAACAGCCATACTTTCATCAAATGCTTCTTTGTGTATAGGTTTAATTTTTATATTATTATCACAATACCAACTAAATTGACAAATCACTTTTTCCATTATAATATTTTTTTGGTAAACTACACTACATATATCTTTTGGAAAAGCATGATGATTTACTCTATTTAAAGTGACTTGTGCTATTCCTACTTTACTTTCAAATGGTTCATTAGCCCCTTCCCTATATATATTTAATGCTAAACAGTTTAAAGTTTTTTCTATTTCTGCTGTTGTCGGATTAATTGGAGCCGAATCATTGGCTTTATACACATTAAGTTTGTGTGTGGTAATATTAAATGTAAATACCAATACAATTAAAAAACCAAATAAATGGTAGATATTCTGTAAATATTTTGACACAATTACAATCTCCTTTTAGAATTATTTAAATAAGCCAACAGTCACAATTACACTCAATGACCTGAGCTATTGCATCGTCCACTGTTGAATTAGTTATAGTGCTTGACGTAAAGGTTAAATCAAGCAAAGTTGGTACAACCAACGTAGTATTTCCTAAGCTTCCTCGTGTTTTAGGAATGAATGATGTTAGTGTGCCTGTATTAAAAGTAGTCCTATTTCTAGAATTACCTGTTATATTACCTGTATTAAAAGGAGTCCTATCTCTAGGATTACCTGTTATAATATTAACATTACCTGAGGTAAAAGTTGTTATATTACCATCTATAACATTTGGATCCACAATAGTTCTATCTATAGTGATAGGTAACTCTTTTGTTATATTGTTAGTAACAATATCAGTTACATCATTTACTTTACTAAAATCAAATTGAACTGTATTCCCTGTAGCTAAATCTATTTGTAAATTACCCTTGTATTTTGTATCAAAAATAAATGTGGTTGTATTTATAACAGGAGTAACAACATTTTGAATTATATCTTCAGGCAATAGATATGGGCCAGATGGTACTATTGGAAGAATAACTTTAGTTTCACAATCTCCATTTAAAAAGGTAAGATTTGTTCCAACTATTCCTGCACCTGTACCTAAAATTAATCCTCCTTGACCAGGATCATAAACATAACTACCTTTTGGAGTAAGAGCTGAATTTGTGCTTGTCCACGATGGCAGAGTCCAAGTGGTAGCACAATCTTTTACAAATACCCCACTGCCCGCGCGGGCAATTGGAGCTGTACCATTTAATAATAATTTTTGATAATCGGCAAGGCTAATACCTTCTAGAACTGCAGGTATATTATTATATAAATCAGTGCCTAATATATTTAATCTAATTTGATTTCTAGCTTCTCTCATCATAGCAATTAAACTTTGACCGCCAACCGTTTTAATATTAGCAATAGCTTCTAGGGTCTGTACATGCATATGAGGTAATGTATTTTTAGCATATGTTGGTACACTATCCACAAAATTAATAATAGTGCCTGGATATGAATTTAAAAATACATCTTTTTTATTTGTGTCTACAATAGGAACACTACCAAGCCCTAAAAATCTAGCACGTTGTTCTACAGCTAATTGTGAACCGTATATTAAATAATTTATATTAAGCCAATCAGCTTTCTTTGTGTTTTTTTTGTAAATATTTCCTACTTCACTATTTGCTTGAGCAATATAATTTTGGCATACGCTTCCCATAGTTGAGGGCCAGTAATTATTTGCATTATTTATGTTAACTCCATTAGTTGCTTTTCCTTGATCCGTTACTGGTAAAGACTCGATCGGAGGCCCGTAAACTAAAACTGTTTCAACAGGTCTTGTTGGTTTAGTAGGCGTAGTGCTAAAATCTGTGCTTGTCCCATAATAAAATTGACCTCCGTTATTGATCTTAAAACCTACTCTACCATATGTACCTGCTCCTGCTGATCCTAAAGAATCACCTAAAAAGTATGAAGAAATAGTGGCCCTACAATTATTAGGAGACAAAGTTACTGGTGGAGGAGCTGCTCCTCCCCTACCATATCCTCCCCCGTCTGCGGTTGCCGTATATGTACAGGTATAGTACCAATCCACAATCAAGGGTTTGGCTGGAACACCTGGTTTAGTTGGAGTAGCAGGTACAGCAGGAACATAATTTTGTTTGACAACTTGTATATCTGTTTGAGTAACTACAATTTCTGCTCGTTCCCATTGTGTTGCCAAATAAAGTTGATCATAAATATTAAATAATTTTGTAGTTTCAAGTTGTTTTATAGCGTCATATGTATCTTTATGTGGATAAGGTAAAGCACTCATGCATCCAAAAAAATCACTAACTGTATAAGTGCCAAATGGCCCTGACCCTAGTGCCATGTAATTTGTTCCGAAAAAAGCTTCAATTTGATTTGTAGGCAATTCAGTCCCTGTATTTGTTAATTCTAAACCATTGTTTCCTTCTAGGCTATAAACAACCTGTCCAAATTTTTCAATATCCATTTTATCGATATTCTTTATTTGTTGCATTGAGTAAGAAAATGCCCCAGCAGTAATTGCTAAATCTGTCGGTAATATATTTCTTAAATATGAATCGAATCCAGGAATCAAATCTGAAATAACCACTTCCTTATCCACAATTTCTATTTCTTCGGGAACAGGTTGTCCAGGTAGTGTTAAAAATCCAACTTTTTCTTTAACTTGTGTTGAACTTAATTGCGAGTTAACCCCGCCATTCGTAAATAATAAATAAAATGTTTTAGAATTAGTTGGCCCTGTCGTAGTATTATATATAGGAACAGTTAATGAACCAAAACTTGTTGGGAACATTTTTTTGACATTAAGTAAGTCTGCAAGACTTGTTAAATTAGGAGTTGAACAATTTAGACCATTTAATATTTGTTGGAGATTTTGATCAATTATAATCAAAAAAGCTCCATATATAGCTTTTTCAACATTTGTTTCTAATTTTTTTACTTCTCCTGTAGTAATGGCAACTATTTGAGATTGTACTACTCCTGCTGCATTTAAGGCTAGTATAAGATCAGTTGTTATAATATTATTTTTATAAAGTGTTCTAAGTAGGTTACTTGGCAAACCAAATGAACTTATTGTTAATAAATCTAAACTTTTGCCTAGCGCCATTAAATCATTTCCAAATGCCTTTGATGCTATGTTGACATTAAATACATCACCTGTCATCAAATCATTCATATTGCTATATGTACCTTTAAGAAATCTGAAACTTTCGTAATTAGCATATATAGCGGCATTTGTGTATTCTAAAAAACTACAAGCTTGCATAAAACTTGCCAAAAATTCTTTATATTCAGGATGAGGTTTTGTAGGATAAGGTGTTTTTGCACTGTCGCCTGCTCCACCTCCATTATAATTAAACTGATTCCAAGCCTGCAATGCATTCAATCTAAAAAATCCCCATTGTGTAACACTATGATTCGATGAATTGGCAGATCCCCATGGTCGCCACTTTGCAGTTTGACCATTGCCATTACTAATCCCTGATAATGCATATCCTGTATTAGCAGGTGCATTTGTTTCAGTTTTTTTACTCATACTGCCGTTTGGATTTGTACTTCCAGACCACCATTCAGCAGGATCTGTTAAAATAAAATTTGGAGAAAGAGAATTTCCTAATGCAGGTATATCACCTGCAATAAGTAATAATTGATCATATAAATCATTTGTATAGGTTGGTCCACCTGATGCACCTCCTCCAAGAGATCCTCTTAAATAAGCATCGTTAATTGCCCATGTTAATTTTAATAAGCATGTATCACTTATTATTTTACCAAATGAATAATCTGTATTTGTTTTGCTTACACCAATATATTCCTCAACTATTGGGTTAATGTTTAGTCCGATATCCCGTAGGAAACTACCTAAAACATTCATTCCTAATGGAGTTTGTTTTCCTGTATCTGCCATTATGGGCAAAAAGTATCGCTACTTCCTTGGCTAATTCTATGACCACATGTATTCCCAGACCCTACACGTAATACTTGGCTGTTTTCTGCAAAAACGGTTGGACTACCCTCTGTTGTATTTGCTGCACTATGCGGAGGATGAGGTTTGCCAAATGGTTGGTGAGGACTAATTCTACTTACATGTAAACCTACAGGAATTCCGTTGCAAAATACTGTGCTTGCACCCCTAAGTATTTTACCTCCTGCATTATTAATATCTCCTAACCTACTTAATTGAGGCATAATTTTACCCTAGAACAATTTTTTTAGTTGGTACTGATATACCTGTTGTAGCTTCAATATATTTGTTTTTGACAGCATCTTCTGTGGCTCCGTACATAGTAACTGTATTAATATTTATCTTTATAATATCCTTGGTATCTGCGGTAAAAATAGTAGGTATTAAACTCATTCCTTGGCCAGTTGGCGCTATGCTTACAGGATCACTTATCTCTATCCAATCATTGTTGACTGCTAAAACTTTTGCAATACATTCTTCTCCAGTGTTTAACTTAAAACTATAAATTTTTCCTATTTCAAATTTCATTATGCTGCCTTTTCTAAATGTTTTTTTAATTCTTGAAAACCACCAATATATATCTCATCCAAATATATCTGCGGTACTGTTCTTGCAGTTGGAATGGCTTCCAACAATTCTTCTTTACTGTATCCATCACCTATCTTTTTTTCTTCTATTTCGTATCCTTTCTTTTTGAGTAGTTGTCTTGCTTGGTCACAATAGGGGCAATGATACTTACTCCACATTAGTGCTTTCATATTTTTTCTCCTTATAAACTTGGTAACTCATCGTAATCTAAATTGTCACTCATTACACCAATGACATAGTTTGTCGATTCATTTTCTTGTAATGCTGTTTGTTTTTTACTTGTGTCGCTGTGTTTATTAAACCATGGAATAGGTGTTGATTTTGGTGCATGTTCATTATACTTTATGCCAATTTCTTTTAATGCATTGTTTGCTGTATAATCAACAAAATCTTTAAGAATATTGGCGTTAAGTCCAATAACAGGGCCTTTCTTAAACAAATACTCAGCCCATTGTTTTTCTTCTTGGATTACGCCTAAATACATGGCATATACTTCTTGCTCACATTCTTGTTTTGCTTTTACGAATCTACTATCTTCTTTTACTACTTGGTTGATAATATATGCTGTCCATTCTTTGTGTAACAATTCATCTTGTAAAATTAAACTGATGATATTACCATTGCCAATAAAAATTTTATTCTCTACCATTGCTAGACTTGTAGCAAACGATACCATAAAGCGCAAGGCCTCTAAAGCATAACTGGCATTGAGTGCTAACCAGATCGCTCGAATATGTATTTCTTCGTTTACATCAGGCTTACCTAATTCTTTCAAACAATTAATTTCATGTAATCTATCATAGTATCGCCCAACATTTGCAGCCATATCTACTATCTCTCTGGTATCGTGAATTGAATTGAAAACTTCTTTAGGCACGTTATAGATGTTACGAATAATATGGCTGTAACTACGGCTATGTATATTAGTTTCAAAAAAACTCCAATTATATACCAATGCCTCTAGTTCAGGTAAACTAATAACAGGAGTAAAAATTTGACTTGGCCCTCTTCCTTGTAAACTGTCCAATGCAGTTTGTCTTAGCAAATTGCTTGTAAAAATGTGTTTTACTGCATCACTTGCATCTTTAAAATCTTGTGCGTCTTTTGTTAAACTAACCTCTTCAGGAACCCAAAAGAATCCACGTGCTGTTTGTTCTAGTTTTTGTATTTTAGGATATTTTACTTCCTCAAATCGCTGTATTGTGACAGGCCCCTCATCGTCTAAAAACATTTTACGATGTAAATAATCTGTCTTAGTTTGTAAGTTATATTGTTGTATAGACATTTATTTTCTTCCTTGGTTATTCTACTTTTCTTACAGCTTTTTGATCATAATACACATGCATCACAATTTTCATCAAGTTCTTCCGATGGTTTATATTGTTTATTTTCTTTTACTACGTCCTCTATTTTGGACCCTGATTTATTTATAAGTGAGTAGTAAAAGGTCTTTATACCATAATAATGTGCTAACATTAAATTCTTGGCAATAGTTGTAGTTGGTACTTTACGATTTGGAAAATGTGCAGGATTATAAAATGTATTTGTACTAATACTTTGATCGACATACGCCTGCAATACTGCTGCTGTTTTCAGATAATTTAAACAATCATTTTGCTCCCACATTAACTGGTACTTATTTTTAAGTTTATGATATTCTGGAACAACTTGTGTCAAACTAGCAGCTTTACTTTCTTTTACTGTAATTAAACTCATGGGCATTTCAATACCATTCGTACTATTAATAACTACGCTACTACTTTCTACTGGTGCTATTGCCATTAATGTAGCATTACGAACTCCGTATTTTTTCATGTTTTCACGTAGTATTTCCCAATCTAATTCTGGAGTGAAACTAGCTAAATCATTCACACCCTTCGCTCTGCGTTCCCATGGGAAAATACCACGCCCATAAAAAGTCTTATCGCTATCTGAACATTTACCACGTTCTTTGGCCAATTCTACAGTAGCTTCAGTAAGATAATATGCCTGATGCTCCATCCAAGATTTTACTTCTTGTAATGAATCCTTCTGTCCATACTTTAGCCCACGTTTGGCATGCCAATACGCAAGATTTGTAACACCTATGCCAAGTGGTTGTATTTCATCATTACTTAACTTAGATTGTATAGATAAAAAGTCTTGGTAATCAAGTATATTACAAAGGCTACGCTGCAATACACGACAAGCCCTACGCATATCTTCGGGATTACGGAAAGCACCCCAGTTGATTGATCCCAATGTGCATAATGCGATACGGCCATTACTGTCATCCAAACGCTTAAAGGGCTTAGTAGGAAGTAAAATTTCACAACATAAATTTGACTGATAGATTGTGTGGTAATCAGGATCGAATGGTCCTTGATTCATTACGTTGTCAATGAATACAAGATAAATTCTACCTGTATCAGTACGCTCCTTTAATATACCACTCTTAAAAACTTCTTCGGCTGACATAGTTTTCTTACGCAAGCCTTTTTGTTTTTCATATTTTAAATATAATTCCTCAAACTTTTCTGTATTTGAATAGAATACTTCATATAGATCAGGTACTTCATTTGGATCGAAGAATGTTATATTTTCTTTGTTTTTGAATCTTCTCCAAAAGAAACTCGAAAGGACAACCCCATAATCCATATGTCGGACCCTGGTTTCTTCGGTTCCTTGATTGTTTTTAAGTACAATAAGATCATCAAACTGATGATGCCAAATAGGATAGAATACAGTAGCAC
>Ga0214923_10000089_pt1 | contig 130717 bp, 111 predicted proteins | sample LL1510_MetaG_FD_177993 | JGI IMG/M metagenome (GOLD analysis project Ga0214923, IMG submission 177993) | Freshwater microbial communities from Lake Lanier, Atlanta, Georgia, United States - LL-1510 | ecosystem: Environmental > Aquatic > Freshwater > Lake | place: USA: Georgia | collected... | reverse complement strand
GTTCGCTTGACCCCCGTGTCGTCCCGGTTCGGTCCAGGCGACGCGTGCGGTCACCGGCCCCAACGGTCGGCGAGCCACCCGCCGAAGGCTCCGGCAGTCAGGTTCAGGATATCGCCCAGAACGATCCCCCCCATGTTCATCGGGGGGAGGACGAGAGGGCCGAACTCTTCGACAAGCTTGGCTTCGTTGTAGGCGTTGAGACCGGCCCAGATGAGGATGAACGCAACACTCACGGCGATGCCATTGATGAACCCGGCGACTCCCGCGAGGCGACCTGACAGGTAGCCCCCGATGAAGATCGTGCCGAACTGGAGGATTGGCAGGACGCTGAAGTCACCGCCGAGCTCCGCTCCGGGGTCTCGGACGATTCCCTGTGTGGCCGCGAGGTATCCCCCACCGACCTGCAAGAGGTAGCTGACGGCCACACCGATGAGGATTGCGTGCGGCCGCAAGGTCATGGGACGTGCCGGGGGCGTGTTCTGTCTCATGGTCGCGCGGCTCGGTCCGTCATGCGTACCGTAATCGTCGCACTGGCGTCCATGGTTTGCCAATGCGGTGGGATGGAGAAGAATGGGGTCACGCGGGGACTGACCCGAGTTTCCAACCCTGGCCCCAACCTCCTTCGCCCCTTGATGCACATGCGCTGCGTTCCCCCATCCCGCCCCTAGATGTACATGCCTGACGCGAACGAGTGGGAGCAGTGGGATCAGGCCCCGGTTGGCTCGAGGATGGTGGCGCGGTACCAGTCGACGAATGACGCAAGCGCTTCCTCGAAGGGGGTTGCCGGGGCATAGGCGAGGAGGCGTCGCGCCTTGGTGAGATCGGCCCACGTGCTGTGCGGTTCGGATGGCGGGACCGGGATTTGGTTGATCACGGGTGTGCGGTCGAGAAGTCCGGAGAGGGTTGAAATATATTGGGACAGGGTTATCGGACGATCGTTACCCAGATTGATGACCTCGTAGTCTTCACCGTGTTCCACGATGCCCGCGTTCGCGCGCTCGAAACGATCAAGCGAGGCAAGGATTCCGGTGACGGTATCACCCACAAAGGTGTAGTCGCGCGCCATCGAACCGTCACCGAACTGCGTGATCGGGCGTCCTGCCCAGATGGCACTTCCGAACATTGATGGGGTGAGGTCAGGGCGGGCACGGGGACCGACGACGGTGAAGAAGCGTAGGCAGGTGACCCGCAAGTTGGAGACACGGGTGTAGGCGTGTGCGATCACTTCGGTGGCGCGCTTGGTGGCGGCATACACGGAGAGTGGTCGGTCGGCGGGCATGTCTTCATGGAATGGCCCCTTCCATCCCGGTGGCCCCCCGCCATAGACCGAACTGCTTGACGCCATTGCAAGATGACCGACAATCGGAACGCCCTGTCCAGTTCCCCCCTGATCCACGGGCGAACCGGCATCGGCCCTGTCACCGAAGCCATGTCTCCGGCAGGCTTCCAGGACCTCGGTTGTGGCCACGACGTTCATCGCGACATAGTTTGGTGCCTCACTGGCGGGCGCGCGGACGCCGGCGCGCCCCGCGAGGTGGATCATGCGGCGGACCGGCGTGCCCGCATTGAACGTGGCACCAATCTGGAATGCGCGGTCAAGGTCATCGGCACGGCAGCAATCGGCTTCGAGGAACGCGTACTTGGGGGCCGATGGGCCTGCCTCGTGCCGGATTGCGTCGGCGGTTGCCTGGACCGATGCCAGATTGGCGTGCTTTCGCGCGGGGTCGTAGTGCGGCGTGAAGGAGTCGATTGCGACGACATTGTCACCACGCCGGAGGAGTGCCTCGCATGTATGGCTGCCAATGAACCCGGCGGCTCCGGTGACGATGACCGTCTGGCCTGTCGGGGCCTTGGCAATTGCACTGAGGTGGCCTTCTGTCATCACCATAAACCTTGCCCGGCGACGTGGGCCGGTCCAAATCGTGCGTTCATGTTCGGCGCACCCAGGAACTGCCTGTGGTAGCCGGCCGATGCGCTCAGGGATGCACGTGTTTCGACTGCCCCCATGCCGTGTCGCCGCATTCCGTTGCAACGGGTGGCAGGCAGCGATGAACTGGGATGCTCCCCCGAGAGTGTGAAGTTGACCGGCCAACATGATGCGCCCATACTCGTATCAGGATGGGAACGGATGGCAGGATGCTAAGTGACACCGTTTCTAGTCGCGCACGTGCCTTCGTGAGGTTGGTGACGCCAATCAGACGATCTCAGGCCGACGTCGCGATCATCGCGGTGGCAGTGATCGCGCTGCTAGGTTGGTCAGCACTGCAAGTGGTCGCACAGTCAGCCTCGGGTCGCGAGGTTGTTGTCGCGCGGGTGGTCGGCGAGATTGACCCGGCCGTCTCCCAGTATGTCGGGCGTGTCGTCACGGCGTCCGAGGCTCGGGGCGCCGAGGCACTCGTCATTCTGCTGGATACCCCGGGGGGTCTCGACGTCTCGATGCGTGAGATCGTCCAACGCCTTCTCGGTGCGCCGCTTCCGGTGATCGTCATGGTCGGACCTTCCGGTGCGCGGGCAGCATCTGCTGGCACATTCATCGTGCTTGCGGCCGACGTGGCGGTGATGGCACCGGGAACGACCATGGGCGCAGCGCATCCGGTGGCCGTCGAGGGCGGGATGGTGATCCCGATTGATCCGGTCATGATGGAGAAAGTCACCAACGACGCCGTCGGTTACATCCGTGGTCTGGCGATTCAGCGCGGGCGCAACGCCGATTGGGCCGAGCGTGCAGTTCGCGAGAGTGTGGTTGTTGGTTCGTCGGACGCTTTGCGGATGGGTGTCGTCGAAGCCGTTGCGTCAGATCTTGACGACGCCCTCAACCAGCTGGATGGGCGTCGCGTTTCCGGCCCGTGGGGCGACCGGCCGTTACGGACGCGCGGTGCGGTCATTGTCGAGATCTCACCGTCAGTCGCCGAGTTGATCTTGGCAATCGTCGCCCAGCCGGCGGTGGCCTACCTGCTCTGCCTGATCGGACTTGTCTTGATCGGGTCGGAGGTATTTGCGGCGACCGGTGGGGCGGCCGGCCTGGTAGGAACGATCTGTCTTGTGATGGCGCTGATGGGTTTCAACAGCCTCCCGGTTGAGAAGGGTGCGGTTGCAGTGATCGGACTAGGGGTAAGCCTCCTGGTTGCGGAACTCAAGGCCGGAGGGCACGGGATGCTGGCCGTCGGCGGGGTCATGGCGATCGCGCTTGGGAGTTGGTGGCTCTTCCCGGATTCTGGCCCGACGATTGGCGGTGTGCCGGCGCGCCTGGACCCGCTGGTCATGATCGGAGCGGTCGGTTTCCTGGCGGTTTCCACCGGTCTTGTCGTGGCGAAAGCGGTCGGGACAGTCGGTCGACCGGCGCGGACGGCAATGCCTCTCCCCGGCGAAACGGGTGTTGCCATCACCGCGCTCGCACCGGGCGGGACGGTCAGTGTCCGCGGTGAGGCATGGAGTGGACGTGCGATTGCGGGTACGATGGAGAGTGGGCAAGCGGTCCGGGTGACGGATCGGCGGGGCCTGACCCTGATTGTCGAGCCGGTGGAAACCGGAACGGGAGTCGTTAGCGCGGTCCCTCGGTCGGAGTAAGCAACATGGGATGGCTCGCCGTAGTAGTGGTGCTCCTCGGGATCATCATCCGGGGTGTACGGATCATCCCTGAATACCAGAGGTTAGTGGTGTTCCGACTGGGGCGGTGTGTTGGCGCCAGAGGGCCTGGTGTCCAGATCGTGGTGCCGTTCCTTGAACGCGCGGTCAGTGTCGATCTCCGGGAGTCGTTCCTGCAAATTCCGCAGCAGAAGTGCATCACCAAGGACAACGCCTCGATTGCCGTTGACTTCCTGATCTACCGCAAGGTCGTCGATCCGGCGTTGTCGGTTGTCGAAGTCTCGAATCCTGAAGGCGCGACCCAGGGCATCGCCACCACGACCGTTCGAGCAGTCATCGGGGACCTGTCGCTCGACGACGTACTGTCAAAGCGCGAGACGATCAATGATGTCTTGCGAGTGAAGCTTGATGCGGTCACTGAAAGGTGGGGTATCAAGGTTACGAATGTCGAGATCCGCGAGATCGTGCCACCGCCGCTTGTGCAGGAGGCGATGAACCGGCAGATGTCGGCTGAGCGGGATCGGCGTGCGCGAGTTTCCGAGGCCGAAGGGCGTCGCGAGGCCGTTGTCCTGGTTGCGCAGGGCGATCGCCAGTCTGCGGTTCTCAAGGCGGAAGGTGAGCGCGCGGCCGTGCGGTTGCAAGCCGAGGGAACGGCCCGGGCGCTTGAACTGGTGATGCAAGCCGCGTCGCAGATAGATGCCCGCACAATGACCCTGCAACACCTTGAGGCGCTCAAGGCACTCGGGGCGAGTCCCTCAACGCGAATGGTTCTGCCAGTTGACGTTCTCGCGCTTGCCGAACACATCGGGAACTACGCAGGCGAGGCGCTCAAGGTGAGCCCACCCGTTGACCCCGTGGCGTGACGCCAGACCGTGACAACCGCCCCCGAAGATCGACGGATGCGTCACCGAGGGGGCTACGGCGTGACGGCGGTGTTGCAGAACGGCATGGCCATCGACAGGGCGACGACGATGCTGATCGATACCCAGACGTAGTACCGGGTTGGGCGACCTCGCCCGCGGCCGGACTTGTTTCCTCGGGCGTTTCGCGGTTGTTGGCCGGGTTGCATGAACATTTCATCATCTGCAACGCGCCGTGACCGGACTTGATCGCAGTCCCGGCCATCCGGTGGGCGTGGATGCCTGCCAATCCCGTGGGCATTCGTGCCGCCATCTCCTTCTCATGTGCGGTGAGTGACCGGGTACCTGGTCGGGGTCAGGCCACAATTCCGTTGTATCCTCTGAAAACTGGAACAACGCATTTCGGCCAGAGGACTCTCCCCGCTTGGCGCAACCAATAGGCGCTGCAAGTAGGCGAGGGGGCATTCGTGAGGCCTTGCCCTGACTGATGTCGCCCGGACGGGCTAAGTGAAAAAGATTGGTGGCCGGTGGGGTACCGGGCGGAAGGACAATGCAATGCGGATCGGGATCAATGGATTTGGGCGGATTGGGCGACAGGCCTTCAAGGCAATCCTCGAGAGGCATCCTTCTCTGGAGCTTGTGGCGATCAACGATTTGGTTGACACCGCGACCAATGCCCACTTGCTTCGGCATGACAGCAATTATGGGAACTTCCCGGGAACAGTAAAGGTCGAGTCCGATGGCCTGATTGTGAACGGCCATCGGGTTGCGATCACCGCCGAACGCGACTGGTCCAAGCTGGACTGGGGTGGACGTGGGATTGATCTCGTCATCGAAGCGACTGGCGTAGGCACGAACCGCCCGGATGCGGAGAAGCATCTGCACGCTGGCGCGAAGAAGGTCATCATTTCCGCTCCGGCGAAGGGTGAGGACATCACCGTGGTCCTTGGCGTAAATGACGCCAAGTACGACCCTGCGAACCATCACATCATCTCGAATGCCAGTTGCACGACCAACGGGCTTTCACCGGTTGTGAAGGTCATTCTGGACCACTTCGGCATCGTCAAGGGGATGATGACGACGGTCCATTCCTACACGAATTCCCAGCGCATTCTTGACCTGGCATCGAAGGACCTTCGTGAGGCGCGTGCCGGGGCGATGAATATCGTGCCAACGTCCACTGGGGCCGCTCGCGCCGTCTCACTGGTAATTCCCGAAGTCAAGGGCATTGTCGATGGCGTGGCCTACCGCGTTCCGACCCCAACGGTATCAATCGTCGAGTTCATTGCGAATGTCAAGCGGTCGACCACGGTTGATGAAGTGAATGCCGCCCTCCGCGAAGCTGCTGCGTCGGGGTCCCTGCATGGGATTCTTGATGTCACGGACGAACCGTTGGTGTCGATGGATCTCAAGGGCAACACCCATTCTTCCATCGTCGACTCGCAGCTCACGATGGTCGTTGGCGGGGACATGGTCAAGGTAGCGGCGTGGTATGACAACGAGTGGGGCTACGCGTGCCGTGTATCCGATTTGGCCAGCCTGATCGCCTCACGCGGGTTTGCCCACTGACCGGCATTCTTCGTAATCCCACCCCGTCACGCGGGATACCGGATTTCCGCGGGTGGTGTTCGTAGCCACATGACCCTTGATACCGATCATCCGCCGCCGCAAGAGGCTCCGGATGATCGGCTTTTCATGCATTTGGCGAAGTTGAATTCGCCATCCAAAACAGAGGTTGCCGATGATCGCACTCGACAAGCAGACCATCCGAGACATCGACTTGCATGACAAGCGGGTGCTCGTCAGGGTTGACTTCAATGTGCCGATGCATGAGGGTGCGATCAGCGACGATACCCGGATTCGCGCTGCCGTCCCGACCATCGAGGCCCTGCGCGCACAGGGAGCCCGTGTCGTACTCATGTCCCACCTAGGGCGACCAGACGGGGCGGTGGTGGAGGGTCTGCGCCTTGCCCCAGTTGCGGCGCATCTGTCCGAATTGATCGGTGTGCCAGTGACTGCGGTGCGTGATTGCATCGGGCCGGATGCAGAGGGTGCCGTCGAGGCGCTTGAGAGTGGGGGTGTCCTGCTCCTGGAGAACCTTCGCTTTCACGCCGCTGAAGAGGCGAACGATCCGGACTTCGCAGCGTCACTCGCCAAACTCGGTGACGTGTACGTGAACGATGCATTCGGGACGGCGCACCGGGCCCATGCCTCGACCGAGGGAGTGGCCCACCTTCTTCCTGCGGTTGCCGGATTGCTGATGGAGCGCGAAATCTCCATCATGGGTGGAGCACTGACTGACCCGGAACATCCGTTTGTCGCGGTTGTCGGGGGCAAGAAGGTCTCGGACAAAATCGGGGTTCTCAAGAATTTGATCGGCAAGGCCGATCATCTGCTGATCGGTGGCGCAATGGCGAACACCTTTCTCCGGGCACAGGGATACAAGATGGGGTTGTCGTTCGTGGAGGCCACGTCGGTGTCCACCGCCCGTGCAATCCTGAGCGAAGCGTCCCACGCCGGTACCGTGATCCATCTCCCGGTCGACCTGGTTGTGGCGTCACAACTCTCATCGTCGGTGGAAACCTTCATCGTGGGAGTTGGAATGGTGCCCGACAACACGATGGCCTTCGATATTGGTCCGGCGACGACCGAACGGTACGCGGACATCATCCGGTCGGCAACAACCGTGATCTGGAACGGTCCGATGGGTGTGTTCGAGATGGAACCTTTTGCCGCTGGAACACTCGGGATTGCGGAAGCGCTCGTTCAGGTGAACGGCACGACGATAGTCGGTGGAGGCGATTCAGTGGCGGCGCTGGAAGCATGTGGACACGCCGATTCGGTCACCCACGTCAGCACCGGCGGAGGTGCCGCGCTGGAGTTCCTCGAAGGAGTTGAGCTACCCGGCGTTGCTGTCCTTCGTGACCGTGCGACGACTACGACCAAATGATTACGTTGTGCAACGTGTTCCCTAGACAGTCGTCCCGTAAGGAGTGGTGATCATGACAAATCGGCGCCCAATCGTTGCGGGCAACTGGAAGATGAACACGACTGTCGCCGAGGCTGTCGCGCTGGCGACGTCACTCCGTACGGTCCTGCACGACGTTGGGCCAACCGAGGTTGTCCTCTGTCCACCAACAGTTTCGTTGGTTTCTGTTCACGGGGTCATTCATGGGACCCATCTCGGGCTTGGTGCCCAGAACGTCCATTTCGAGACTCACGGGGCGCATACCGGCGAGGTTTCTGTCGGCATGGTTGCGAGTGCCGGTGCGTCGTACGTGATTGTCGGGCACTCAGAACGGCGCGCACGATTCGGGGATACCGATGAGGTTGTCTCGCGAAAGGTGCGCGCCGTTCGAACCGGAGGGTTGACGCCGATCGTTTGCGTTGGCGAGACCCTTGAGGAGTACGACGAAGGCGCAACCGCGGCGGTTGTGACGCGTCAGGTCCGAGCGGCTCTTGAGGGTATTCCCGCCGCCGATGTGAGTGGGTTCGTTATTGCCTACGAGCCAATCTGGGCAATCGGGACCGGCCGACCGGCGACCCCCGAAGGCGCGAACGCTACGGTCGGCGTCATCCGCGGGGTGGTCGCTGATCTCTACGGACGCGAGATTGCCGACGGGATGAGGATGCAATATGGCGGAAGCGTGACAGCGTCCAACGCTGCCTCGCTCTTCAGCCAACCGCATATCGACGGAGCACTTGTTGGTGGTGCGTCCCTTGTGGCCGATGGGTTTGCGTCAATCGTGGGCGCGGCATCTGTTCGAGTGGGGTGAGGACGAGGTTAGGTGACCTCAGAACCTCTGCAGTCACGCACGTATACTGGAGGACAGTCATGGAAACGCTCTTCTACGTAGTTCAGATTGTCCTTGCCATCACGCTGATCGGTGTGATCCTGTTGCAGGTCAAGAGTGCAGGACTGGGCAGCGCGTTCGGCGGCAGTGACGCGTCGATCTACACCACACGGCGAGGCCTTGATCAGGTCCTCTTCCAGTTCACCATCGTCCTTTCAGTGGTGTTCCTGATCACGTCCCTGATCGTGCTTCGAGTGACGGGGTAGGCGTGCCGCCATCGCGAATGGCGCCTTCATCGGGAAGGCGTCTGGCGACACAGTTGATGATCGCCCTCGGCGGGATCCTGATCGTCGCATTCCTGCTCGGCAGTTTCGCCCAATCTGCCGAGATCACCGAGGCTCCAGACTTTGGCGGCGCATACGTTGAAGGGCTGGCCGGTTTCCCCCAGTCGATCAACCCGGTACTGGCAAGTGATGACGCGAGTAACACGCTTGTCTCACTGCTGTTCGACGGTCTCACCAGAACCGACCCGCAAGGTCAGGTGATCCCGAACCTTGCCGAGACATGGGATATCGCACCAGATGCCCGTGAGTACACCTTTCATCTTCGTGATGGCGTACGTTGGCACGACGGCACGGCGTTTTCCGCCGACGATGTCATCTTCACCTACGGTGTCCTTCGCGATCCGTCGTACTCCGGGCCTTACGGGGTGCAGTGGCGAGACGTCAATGTCGAGAAATTGGACCGCTTGACGGTCCGGCTTTCGTTGCCCAAGGACAGTTTTGCGCCGTTCCTCGAATTCACCACGGTCGGGATCCTCCCGTTCCACATCCTTGGGACGGTGGGGGCCAGGGATTTGCCGGCGCACCGGTTCAATATCCAACCGGTGGGAACCGGTCCCTACAAGTTGAAGGAATTGACACCGGACCGGATAACCCTCGAGGCGAACACATCGCACACGCCGTCGCCGTGGCTGTCACGAATCATCTTCCGGATCTATCCCAACTACAAGACGATCCTCACGGCACTCGAGCGTGACGAGGTCGAGGGTGCACCACTCGTCGAACCAGGCGACGTAGTCCGATTGCAGCGTCGCAAGGACGTGACGATCTACGATGCGCCGGAAAACACCGTCACGATGCTATTCATGAACACGGCAAACCCGGTCCTTTCCGACCGGCTTGTCCGTCAGGCCATCACAAGCGCGATTGATCGGGGGCGAGTGATCGAAGTTGCTCGCAATGGACACGCGCGCCGTGCAGACGGTCCCATTCTGCCGTCATCGTGGGCATATGACCCGAACGTCAAACGTCTCGAATACAACCTTGCCCGTGCGCGCGCCCTGCTGGATGAGGCTGGGTGGACGGCCGACCCTGCCGGAGGACCCGGGCGCCAGAAAGCGGGGAATCCCCTCCGCCTGGTGGTACTGACCAACGATCGTCCTGAGCGCCTGGCCGTCGCCGGAGAGGTGCAGAGGCAACTTGTGGCCATCGGGATAGATGTCGAGGTCCAGGCGACGGGTGCGGGCGGCTTGGTGCAGGATTTCCTGCTGCCGAGAAAGTTCGAAATTGCGGTTTACAGTTGGGACTTCAATGGGTTCGACCCCGATCCTTACTCGCTGTGGCATTCCACTCAGGTGGCGCCGGCGGGATTGAACATCAGTGGCTTCTCCAACCGCAAGGCAGACGAGGCTCTTGAACGAGGGCGTCGCTCGCTGGATCGAGTGGAACGGCTCAAGGCGTATGCCGAGTTCCAAGCCATCTTCGCGGAGGAAGTGCCGGCGCTTCCCCTCTACTTGCCGACATATGAATACGCGATCAGCACGAAGATACGGGGCGTTCGCACTGGAATCGTTGCCAACCCGCCCGACCGGTTCCGGAACGTCACCGACTGGTTCGCGAAGACTCGGCGCGAGATTGCCACGCGGCGGTCCTGAATGCACGCGGAAGGTCCCGCATTGGTGACCAGTGAACCTTTGGACCACGCGATCGTCCGAAGGCGCCTCGCGAACGGAACCGGGTTGGTGGGCCTGCCTCTGGTCTACCTTCCGGTTGTTGGGTCCACGAACGACGTGGCCGGTGAGATGGCACGCACCGGTGCCTCCCACGGCACGACTGTAGTGGCCGATGCCCAGACTGCGGGCCGTGGACGTCGGGGTAAAGCGCCATGGCAGTCGCCGCCCGGCGGATCGATCGCCATGTCCGTCATCCTGCGCGTGCCGTCGGTGGCGCCCGAACGGTTAGGTCGGATCGCGATCGCGGTTGCCGTTGCCGTCGGCGACGCGATCGGTTCGGCGACCGGACTACGCACGGCGGTCAAGTGGCCGAACGACATTGTCACCGTGTCCTCTGGTGTTGACGGAACAGTCCGGAAGGTTGGTGGAATCCTGATTGAACCCGCGTTGGGGCACGACCCGGACGGGACGCCGGTGATGCGTCACGCCGTCGTTGGAATCGGAATCAACGCCAATGTACCGGTGTCCCGGTTTGGGGCTATGGGCCAGGCATCATTGGCGCCTGCATCGCTCTTGAGTGAACTCGGCGGTCCGGTGTCTCGGGAGGACCTGATAGTCGAGGTGTTGCGGGGATTGGATCAGGTCGGCGCAATGTGTTCAGATGCGGGGTGGATCGAGACGAGGCAACGGTACGAAGCCCGTCTTGCCTGGCGTGGACGGGCAGTCGTCTTGGGGTTTCCGGTTGAAGGATCCAACGCGGACCGACCACCTGTTTCCGGAGAGTTAGTTGGGATCGACGGGTCCGGTGCGCTGGTGATCCGTCACCAATCCGGGGCGCTTCACGGATTCCATGATGGTGAGGTCCGAGTGCGGATTGCTGACCTGGAACCGTAGTGAAATTGCCGGTCACGCCTTGACGAGGTTGGGCTCCAGTCACACCCAACCGCAATTGATCCCGAAGGCCACTCAGGCTTCACACCTCATCTTCCGGAGGTGCCGTCCCTCGTCGCGCCGGATAGCGTTCCTCGCTGAGCCGTGTAATCAATTCGGATGCCATCGCACGGGTCAATCCTTCAGTGGTCACCTGTCTTCCAAGTGCACGCGACATGCGGTCGATGGCATCGAGTTGGTTCTGGGTAGGTTGAGGGGCGGCTTCGGCAGTACGGCTTGCCGACCGGGGCGACGCGGGTGATGGATCGGGACTTGAGGGTGATGCTCCACCTGGCCGTCCCGTTCCGGCCGTCCGAGGCCTTGCAGGCGGACGCCCGGGGGCCTGGCTCGGCATCGAGGCCAGAGGCACGGCCGGGAACGGACGGACCGGATCGGTCTGGTAGCCGCGCGGTTGCGGGTCAGGTGCTGGAATTGTGTCTGTACGGGGCGGGCCAAGAGGGGTGGACACTGGTGACCGAGGCGGGGCGGCGAGTTGGGTGACTGGTGGCGAAGCATCCGGCACTGAGTCGCCGAGTTCATCAAAGGCGGTCATGGCGACGTTGATCGCGTCACCCAGGGCGCGCGCCTTTGCCCGGGTTTCGGCAAGCCTGATCAGCGCCGATGCCATGGCGCGGGTGGTGTTTTCGGGGTCGGCATCGCCCAGGCCGGTGAATGTACCCCGTTCGGTAACGACCTCGGCGTGGCAGATGGCTACGAAACCGTTTTGCGGGCCAGGTGCCTGCACCAACTGGGTTCTGATCTGGCGAAGACCGGCCTGGTGAGCGGCGTCTAGAAGGCCGGCGTACAGGACGTACTCCTTGCCGAGGCGCGTGATGATGAACTCTCGCTGCATGGCGGTTCCCCCTCCCCAAAGAATAGAACAGATGTTTCAATCCCGCAAGCCGATGCCTTGCGCGGCCGCGAAGTACGGCATTCACGGGTTTCGTATGGGTCGCAGATTCTCCACTACGCAGTACCGGTAGCCGCGATGATGGCGGAGTTGCACGCGTGTGGCTGGTATTATGTGCCAGACCGGTTACAAAACGGCTACCATTTGGCCTAACGCGGGCCCAAATGATGGGCAAGCATGCGCAGATCATGCTACACTCAAAACGCGTGTCGCAGGAGAATGTCTGCGAACGCTCCTTCTGAGGAGAAGAAGCACGTGGGAAAGTCAGCAGCAACGGTTACCCAGCCATCTCCGCTTAGCCCCCGCGAACGTCAGTTGCTTTCCGCCCTTGCCGAAGGTTCCACCCGCGCCGAATTGGCGGTTGAGTGGGGCATCAGCGTCGGAACGATTCACAACCACATTCGCGTGATCCATGCCAAGTTGGCAGCCCGCACCACCGAACAGGCCCTCGCCAGCGCGCTTCGCAAGGGTTGGCTCTAAGCGCGACCTTTTCAATTCGGCGTGTAGAGCCCAGTCGGGCACGGTCACCCGGACACGTTGAATAACGGACCCAAGGTGCCCGGTAGCGTTGAGCTGCCGGGCATTTTCGTGTGTCGTTGAAGACCGCTCGTGAAAACCTGACCTCAGCCATGTCAGGCATATACGCCGTGTGCACTTGCCGGGAGCAGATCCCGGATGCGGCGCATGATGATGTTGGCGAGTTCCTGATGATCGCGGAGGGTCTTGCCGTCTGACCCGAGCAGGTCTCGCGGGTTGAACGGTTCGCCACCGCGGATTGAGACCGTGGGGCGGAGTCGATTGAAGATCAGGTGACTTCCGTCAATCGCGACTGGCCACACGGACGCGCCTCCGCGCAGGGCCATCAAGCTGATTCCCGGTTGCGCCTGGAGCAGTCCGCGACCCTTGTTCCGGTGACCTTCAGGAAAAATGGTGAGCATCTGTCGCGCCGCGAGGCATGCGAGTGCATCCCGGATTGCCTGGCGGTCGGCTTCTCCCCGCCGGACATAGATCGTTCCGTATCGAGCGCCAACGGCACCAAGGACCGGCCAACTTTCCACCTCAGACTTCGAGAAGAAGATTGGTGGTCGAGGCATGAAGGCACCGAGGAGCGGAATATCGGCATAGGCGAGGTGGCTGCTTGCCAGGATCAACGGGCCCTTGTCAGGTGTGGGGCATCGGTTGACGTCCTCCAGGACAATCCGTGACGCGGCCCGGAGGATCCCACCGACGGCGTACTGACTGAATACGAAGAACGGGTCCCCGTCGCGGAAGCCACGGGCTCTGGGGACGATGCCAGCCGGGACGTTGCCGGATTGGGATGGTGGGGTGCCCGGTGCAGTCCCCGTGGATGCAGGTTCGGAACTAGACATCGTTGGTCTCCAGCGCATTCGCGGAACGCAGGGTGCGTTGCACTACGTCAAGCGCGAAGGCAACCTCGGCATCGACCGTCAGGTTGTCAGTTTCTAGGTGGATGGCGTCGTCTGCAGGGCGAAGTGGTGCGGTTACCCGACCGGAGTCCCGTGCGTCGCGTTCGATGATGCTTCGCAGGATATCGGCGACCACTGCCTCCTGACCTCGGGCGTGCAGTTCGTCGGCACGCCGGCGGGCGCGCGTTTCAGGAGTGGCAGTAACGTAGAACTTGACGTCGGCGTCCGGCAGAACAACCGTGCCAATGTCACGTCCGACCATGACGACACGGGCGCCCCGCGCCAGATGACGCAGTTGTTCGGTGACGGCGCTCCGCACGCCCGGCAAAGCCGAGGGGCGCGAAACGGTGCGGTCGATATCTGGGGTTCGAAGTTCCCAGGTGACATCCTCACCGTCGATGAGGATGGTGAACTGCCTCCCATCCTGGACAGTCGGTGGGATGATCTGGAGGTTCATCGAAGCGGCAACTGGGCCGAGGGTTGCGTCGTGATCAGGATCAAGTCCCCGCGTTATGGCGATCCACGTTACCGCGCGATAGACGATACCGCTATCGATGCAGATTGCCTGGAGGGCACTTGCCAGAGCAGCACCGAAAACCGATTTTCCGGCGCCCGCCGGACCGTCGATGGCGATTGCAAGTTGGGCGTTCACGATGGCCTTCGTTCACCCCACGCTGGTCGGCGATCCTGGGGTGCGGCGATGCTCCGGGTTGCCGACGGAGGACGGCGTCGCGTTGTCGTTGCCTTGCCTCGCCGGGGCGCGCGGGTCGTCGACACTGATTCGACTTCATTTGATGTGAGCGTGCGCCATTGTCCGACCGGTAGTGAACCGAGACGGACACCCCCGACGCGGACACGTACCAGGCTCACCACACTGAGCCCGACGGCTTCGCACATGCGTCGGATCTGACGGTTCCTTCCCTCATGGAGGATGATGCGCAGACGGGTGTTGCGTCCCGACGTCGCGATCACATCAACTTCGGCACCGGTCGACCGGTCGCCCGGACCGATCTCGAGTGGAGCGCGCAGGGTTTCCATCGTTTCGCGGGATGGTGTCCCGTACACCTCGACGTCGTACTCTTTCGTACACCCGAACTTGGGGTGAGTGATGCGTTGCGCCCACTCGCCGTCGGTTGTAAATAGAAGCAACCCCTCACTCTCTTCATCGAGACGACCGACGGGAAAGAGGCCTGGCGCCGGTGGAACGAGTTCCATCACCGTTGGCCGCCCGAACGGGTCTTCGACCGTCGAGAGGTACCCGCGGGGCTTGTTCAGCGCGAAGTATCGGACGACCGTGGTGACACTGATGGGCCGCCCATCCACGGTGATCTGGTGACGTACCGGGTCCGCACGTGTGCCGAGTTCCCGGACGGTAACCCCATCCACCTGCACCCGACCAGCGGTAATCAGGGCCTCGGCATCACGGCGTGATGAGACACCTGCCCGTGCGAGGACCTGCTGCAAACGCGATGGGGGAGCGCCTTCGTCCGCGAATGGGTTCCTGCGGGGAGGGTTTCCAGGCCCGGTGACGGTGCTCCCGCCGGGTGGACGCATCGATGAACTGAAGGGCCGACTGGCCTGCGGGGACGCGGTTGGCCCCGACGTTCCTGCCCGCCATTCTTCCGACCTGATCGCACCAGGTTGCGAGGCTCGTCGCGTCCCCGGTGGCGGGGTGCTCGATCCGGGTCGGGAGGACCCGGGGCGTGCGTTGCTTCCCGGATTACGCATGGTCACCTCAGGGGATTATAGGCGCGACCCCCCGCGTGTCCGGACCGTTCTTGCACCACGGCATCATTCGCAGGCGATACCATCGCCCGCGAGGAACGGGTTGAGAACAGATGGGTCAGGTTCGGCAACGCGAATGGGGCGTGCAGGCGGATGGCGACACGGCCTTTCGGGGACTAGACGAGGCCGGTAGCGTGCGTCGCGCATTCGGGTCTGCAGAGATGAAGCGTCCGACGCGTGTGGTGGCGTCTGCTCCCGGCAGGTGCGGCATTGTCGGAAATCCGACCGACATGTACGGAGGCACCGTGGTCTCCTGTACTGTCCCCATGCGCGCATTTGTCAGCATTGAACCGGCGTCCGAACTCATTCTCGAAGCTGATGACGGAGCGGTCGTGATCCGCGACGTGTCCGACCTCGCTCCAGCCTCGACCCACACCGATATCTTCCGGGCGGCGATACGCCATCTTGGGATCTGGCCCCTGGATGTTCACCTGAAATGCTGGAGTGAACTTCCTTTCGGTGCTGGCATGTCTGGATCGACCGCCATGGTTGTCGCCACGGTCAAGGCGATCACGACCTACCTCGGACGGGCCCTCGGGGTCTACGAGACTGCTGAATTGGCTCGAGAGGTCGAGTTGCGGTCGTTGGGTGTGACCTGCGGATTTCAAGACCACTACATGGCTACGTTCGGTGGCCTCAACTCCATGGACTTCCGAGACAAGGCGTTCGACCGGTCGACTGAAGCAATGGTCTTCGCGACAGTTGAACCGTTGGCCACGTGGATGGGACACCTGCCCCGGTTGCCGTTGGTACTGGCAAACACGGGTGTCGTCCACCATTCAGGCGCGGTACACCGCCCGATCCGCGAACGATGGCTTGAAGGCGACCCGGAAGTCCGGCAGGCGTACCTCCGGATCGGAGAGATCGCGCGTGAAGGCAAGCGGGCTTTGATCGAGGAATCCTGGGTGCGCCTTGGCGCGCTCATGAACGAGAACCACGCTATCCAACGGGCACTGGGTGGTTCGGGCCCTTCGAACGAGCATCTGATCGGCGCCGCCCTTGATGCAGGTGCCTACGGCGCGAAGCTGGCGGGTGCGGGCCACGGCGGGACGATCATTGCACTGCATCCGGACCCTGAACGCCTGGGGGAGGCACTTCTGGCAGCGGGGGCAAAGCGGTTGTTTACTCCGACCCCGGTGTCTGGTGTCCGTCTGGAACCGGACCTCGACTGATCCGCGAGACACGCGTTAGCCACCTTTGGCCCCGTCCGGAAGGTAGGTGCCTGAAAGGGCGCGTATCCTTGGGTCCCGGGTCGATTGTGTCCGGGTGGGTCCGATGCGCGGGTCTTTCTGGCACGAACGTCATTCCGGGTGGCCGCATGTGACGCCACCCGGGTCGCAGGGGGGCATCGTCGGTGCGGGACGCGTGGCGTCATTTCCGGGCGGCCGTTGGGGAGTTCTACTTCGAACTTCCACGCATGATCGCCGTAAGCCTGATCTGGTTCATCCCGACCATTCCGGCATTGTGGGTGGCTTTCAGGGTGGTGACCTTTATCGGTGAGGACCCCGGTGCGGATGGCGATGTACTGATCCCGATGGTCGCGTTTGGCATCCAGGCCACCTTTTTCGGGTTCCTCTCGCTCGTCGCCGCCGGTCCAGCATTGGCGGGACTGCATTCGGCAGTTGCGCCGCTCGCGCGGGGCGACCTCTTTGAGATGTCCAGGTTCTGGCTTGGCGTCCGCACCCATTTCCGGCGGGCGTGGATCCTCGCAACCATCGATGTGTCCATCGGGGTCGTGCTGGTCCTCAATATCTGGTTCTATTGGACATCTGAGGTTCCTGGCATCTGGCTGCTTGCAATCCTCTTTGCCTACGGGCTCTTCGCGTGGGCGTGCATCCAGCCTTACCTGTTTCCGCTGCTGATCGAACTCGATCAGAAGGTGACGCTAGTCCTGCGGAATGCAGTATTCGTGGCGATGGACAACCTTGGGCTGACGCTCGGGATGTTCGCGATCAACGCGGTGCTGATCTCGATTGCAGCGCCGCTCGGCGCCATCCTTGTGCCGTTCGCGCTGCCTGCCATCCTCGCAAACATGCACTTGCGGGCGGTCGTGACGGTTATCGAACACTATCGGGAGACGGGTCGGATCCTTCCCCGCGACGGTGAGAGTGTCGGCGAGGGTTACCGCCCGACGGTTGCCCATGACGAAGCGCCGGTCAGACATGAACGCGACGAGGATGATGCGCGTGGTCTTGGTGGCCGCCCCCGACGGCTGAATGGATAGGCGCCGGTCGACGTTGTCCGGGTGGTCGCGTCGCGGCCGGGAAGGTGGAGGCAGTGGCCTCGATAGATGTCATCGGCGCGGAAGTCTTTCTGGAGGGGCATGCCGCCCTTGCCGGGCTCTCACTGAACATCGCTGACGGGGAAGCGGTCGCAATCCTCGGGCCGTCAGGGTGCGGCAAGACCACATTGCTCCGTGCCATTGCCGGTCTCCAACCACTGCACGGTGGGTCGATTGCCTATGACGGCGTCGACGTGACGCAAACCGAACCCGCCGAACGTGGCGTCGGAATGGTATTCCAGAATTACGCCCTGTATCCACATATGCAGTCACAGGGAATCCTTGGTTTCTATTACAAGTTGAGGGGGCTGGATGCCGAGGTGGGTGACAGGGTAAAGGGAGTCTGCGATGTCATGGGGGCAGATTTCGAGGGGTTGCTAAAGCGGAAACCGGGGGAGTTGTCCGGAGGCCAGCAGCAGCGGGTGGCAATCGGGCGATGCATCATCCGGGAACCGAGGGTCTTCCTCTTTGATGAGCCCCTTTCAAACCTCGATGCCAGGTTGCGTGCCCAGACACGGGTGGAGATCAAGCGTCTCCTGCGCCGATTTGGTGTGACGGCGGTCTACGTGAGCCACGACCAAACCGAGGCGACGGCGATTGGTGACCGTATTGCGGTCATGCGAGACGGAAAGATCGAGCAGATCGGGCGATACCGAGACCTGCATGCGCACCCGTTGAACACCTTCGTGGCGACATTCCTGGGTACGCCACCGATGAGCCTGATCCGAGGGGTGATCGAGGACGGGTTCATCCGACTGACCGGTCCGGGAAGCGAACCGGATGCAACGGCTCCGGCGCCGCTGGAAGACGAGCCGTGGCGAGACGCGGGCAGGACGTCGGTCCCAGCGGGGATTGTCCGTGTCCCGTTCGGTGTGCGTCCGGAGGTCCAAATGGGCACCGGGATCATTCTCGGGTGGCGGCCCGAAGCTGCCCGGCTGGTGCCGGCTGGTGCTGGCGCGGTGCCGGCGTGGATCGTCGCGACAGAACCGGTGGTTGCCGACCGACAAATCCTGGTTACCTGCGCGGTCGCGATGACCAACGAGCTTGGAACTGACGTATCGGTGGTGGTGCGCGCCCGCGCGCCCGCCACGGCTGACCTCAACCGGGGTGATCGGGTCCATCTGGGGTTCGATCCCGATGAGGCCCACGTCTTCGACAGCGACGGAACCCGGAGGACCGCGGTGGTATACTCCACCGGATAGCCAGTACTCTGGTGCCGCAAGCCACGATCGAACGTGAGCGGGGAGACCCGCTTTTCGTGTTTTCTGGGTGATTCGATAGCTAGGCCATACGGGTCCGGCTCGTCACGGTTGATTGGCGCGGTGCCAAATGATGTCGGAGGGGCAACATGCGTAGCGACTTTGCCGCGTCCCTCGCACAACTGACGGCCGAACGGGGCTTGAACAAGGACGACCTCCTGAACATGGTGGAGGTCGCGATTGCCTCGGCGTACAAGAAGGACTTCGGGGTAACCGAAGAACGGAACATCGCGGTCCGCATGGACCCGCAGTCGGGCAACGCCCGGGTGTATGAGGTGTACGAGGTCGTCGACATTGTCGAGAACCCGCTGACGCAGATCAGCGTTGCCGACGCCCAGGTCCTCAAGCAGAGTGCGAGGGAAGGCGCCACGGTCGAGAAGGAGGTCACGCCTCCCAACTTCGGCCGCATCGGCGCACAGACGGCGAAGCAAGTGATCCTGCAGCGGATCAAGGACGCCGAGCGCGACAAGGTCTATGCGGAGTTCATTGACCGCGTGGGCGACATTGTCACCGGAGTAATCCGGAGATCCGACATGCGTGGTTCAATCCTCGAGATGGGTGCCGGAGGCAAGGCCGAGGGTCTTTTGCCCGTCTCGGAACAGGTGCGAACCGAACACCACCGGATGGGACAGCGGATCAAGGTGTACCTGACACAGGTCGATCGGAGCCTGAAGGGTCCGATGTTGATCGTGAGCCGGGCAAACCGGAACTTCGTGCGACGCCTGATGGAGCTGGAAATCCCGGAAATCTTTGATGGGCGTGTTGAGATCAAGTCGATCGCCCGAGAAGAAGGTGTGCGGTCAAAAGTGGCGGTTTCCTCCCGGAACCCGGCGATGGATCCGGTCGGTGCGTGCGTCGGTCAACGCGGGCAGCGCATCCAGAACATCGTGAACGAACTTGCCGGAGAGCGGATTGACATTATCCGGTGGGATGAGGATCCGACCCGTTTCGTGGCAAGCTCGCTCAGCCCGGCGCGGGTCACTGATGTCCAAGTGGATGAGGCTACCCGGACGGCGACGGTTATCGTCCCTGACGGGCAGTTATCGCTTGCAATCGGCAAGGAAGGCCTGAACGCGCGGTTGGCGGCGAAGCTGACTGGGTGGAGGGTGGATATCCGTGGCGATGGATCAGTCGCTGCCGAGGCACATGCGGGTGAGGTCCACGGCGACCCGGACGTGACAGACGCTTAGGGCACACTCCTGGTCTGGTCCTTTGCCGAGCATTCTGCAAAGTTCCGGTCAGGCATGGAAGGGCGGTACCATTACTGGAGTGCCAGTTGAGGAACCCGTCGCGAGTGTGCCTGTGGACGGTGGGCAGCCACCCGCCTCGGGGAAGTCGTCGTCACGCGTTTCCGGCACTCGTCCGCGGTCGCGACCTTCGACGGGAGTGCGCACCCGTCGCGTTCCGGAGCGAACCTGCGTGGCTTGCCGGGAGACGGCGGGCAAGCGCGAGTTGGTCCGGGTCGTGAGGACGGTAGCGGGACCGGTTGAAGTTGATCTGACTGGTCGGAAAAACGGACGTGGTGCGTACCTGCATGCGGACCCGGTGTGTTGGGACATGGCATTCAAGCGGCAGACACTTAATGGTGCCCTGAAGACGGTGGTGGGAGGCGACGACCTCACTGCGCTTCAGGAGTTTCGCGACCGATTGGTCGCAGGCGATGCCGGTGTCGCGGCGGTTCCCTTGGCAGCAGTGGCTGCACGGGTTGCCACCGGGACGCCGACGACGCGAGGATCACGTCGGCAGGGACGGGGTGGAGGGGTGAAACCGGCGACGGCCAAACCGGGTCCGGTAGGCGGCGGTCGGGCATAGAGGCCCGCTCTTCTGTCCAGGACGAGGCTGATCTGGAAGTTCCCGGGGATCATCGACGGCATGACCGGCCGGCGGTACGGAAAGTTAGGAAACGGCGAATATGAGCAGGTTCCGAGGCGGTGGTTCACGCGGGCGCGGACGCCCAGGCGGCGGGGCACGGGGCGGACGTCCCGGTAGTGGTTCTCGTCCGGGCGGTCCCGGTTCGTATGGGTCTCGCGAAAGCAACCTTGCTCTCGCATCGAAGGTTGTGACGCTGCCCCCTTCGATAAGCGTGGTGGACCTTGCCACCACACTCAACACGCCTCCCGCACAGATCATCAAGGCGCTTCTCCAGAAGGGCATCTCCTCGACGATCAACAACCTGCTTGAACACGATGCAAGCCAGGCGATTGCTGAGGCCCTCGGGTTCACCGTGATCACGGCTGAGGAGCGTGCCGCGCAGGTTGCCGAAGCGGAGGCAACCGGAACGCCGGTCACGCCAATCCGGTCCATGCCAGTCGCGCCGGTCACCGCGCCCGCTCCGGTTGCCGAGCATGTGGATCATTTCGGCAGCGACGGCGAACTTGTGACGCGTCCGCCAGTGGTCACCATCATGGGGCACGTCGACCATGGCAAGACATCGCTGCTGGATGCCCTGCGTGAGGCGCATGTGGCCGAGGCCGAGGCCGGGGGCATCACCCAGCATATCGGTGCCTATCAGGTTGAGCAGCAGGGTCGGAAGATCACCTTCATTGACACCCCGGGCCATGCCGCCTTCACGGCGATGCGCGCACGGGGCGCCCAGGTCACTGACCTGGCGATTATCGTGGTTGCGGCTGACGATGGGGTGATGCCCCAGACCGTCGAGTCAATCCAGCATGCCCGGGCAGCCCAGGTGCCGTTCATCATCGCGATCAACAAGATTGATCGTGCCAACGCGCGTCCCGAGCGTGTGAAGCAGCAGCTGGCAGATCACGGTGTGCTTGTCACCGGTTGGGGTGGTGAGGTTGAGACTGTCGAAGTTTCGGCACTCCAGAAGCTCGGACTTGACGACTTGCTGGAGATGATCCTGCTGGTCACCGACATTGCCGAGCCGACGGCTGACCCTCAGGCTTCGGGGTCCGGTTCCATCATCGAGGCGCGGGTTGACCGTAGCCGCGGTCCGGTGGCGACAATTCTGGTGCAGAATGGCACGTTGCGCGTTGGCGACTGGGTCTGCGTTGACAAGACCGGCGGGCGCATCCGGGCGATGGCGGACTTCCGTGGTGAACGCTTGCGCGAGGCCGGACCGTCCACACCCGTTGAAATCACTGGACTGGAAGAGGTTCCGGCTGCTGGTGACCGGTTTACCGTGATGCCTGACGAGCATGCCCTGCGTGTCGTTCTCAAGGAACGCAAGGACCGCGAGATCGATCCGGGAACCCGTAGGCTCAGCCTGGACGAAATCCTCGCGGGGATTTCGCTTGGCGAGGTCAAGGAACTCAACGTCATCCTCAAGGCAGATGTGCAGGGGTCGGTCGAGGCAATCCGCGGTGCCTTGGAAAAGGTGGGCGGAAGCGTGACGGGAACGACGTTGCGTGTCCTGTACGACGCCGTGGGCGCACCGACGGATACGGACATCAACCTGGCGGTTGCTTCACGTGCCGTAATCGTGGCGTTCAACGTGCGCACGACGTCGAATGTCAAGACCTTCGCTGAATCACAGGGCGTGGAGATTCGCGAGTACCAGATCATCTACAACCTTCTGGACGATCTCGAGACCGCCCTGAGGGGACTTGTGGAACCGACGTTCCGTGAGGTTGTCTTCGGACATGCCGAAGTGCGTGCGGTGTTCCGGGCCGGCAAGGGTGAGGCGATTGTTGGTGCGTTCGTTCGCGACGGTCTCATCCGGCGTGGGACGGCCGCCCGGGTCATCCGTGGTGGCGAAGTGGTCTACAACGGCCGTATCGGATCCCTGCGTCGCTTCAAGGATGACGTCCGTGAGGTGGCGGCCGGGTACGAATGCGGTCTGGGTCTGGAGAACTGCCCCGACCCGCGGGTTGGGGACGTGGTCGAGATTTTCGGCCGCGAACGCGTCTAGTCGGTTGCTGCTGGTCCCCGGCCAACTACCACCACTCCCACACGCCCCATTACTTAGTCGCTTTGCGCTGAACCGGAGACCTTGGTGGTATGTTGGTGGGGAAGGGTCGAGGGTCTTCGTGACCCACGTAAGTCAAAGCCGGGCCACACGCCATGCGGTGGCCAGCCTGCTGGAAGGTGTTCGAGATGCCCGATCCGCGTCGCCGCGAACGCCTCGCTTCCGTCATTGAACAGATTGTCAGTCAGGTCCTGGCGCGCGAGTTGCGAGATCCGGGGCTTGAAGGCATCACCTCGATCACCAAGGTCGATGTTGCTGCTGACTTGAGCGTCACCAAGTTGCACGTCTCGATCATGGGCGATGAGGCGAAGCGTCAGTCAACCATGCGGGCACTGGAACGCGCATCTGGCTTTGTCCGGAGGCGTCTTGCGGAAGAGTTGACCATCCGGCAGACCCCGGAGGTGATCTGGGTTCTGGACCGCAGCATCGAACGGGGTGACCGGGTTCTGGCGTTGCTGAGTACATTGACCATTCCGCCGGAACCGCCCGCGGATGCCGATGCACCTCCTGCGCACGTCCGCGCTCCGGCCATGGAGGCCGACGACACTGATGACGGGCGCCCCGTGGTTCGTCGGAGGGTGATCCGGGTGGCACGCCCCGGTGGTGCGCCGCCAGCTCCCCGTCCGCGACGCAAGCCCTGACACCAGTTACTCCACCTCATCGCCCCCGGATATACATGCGATTCGGTTGCCCCCGGGCGTCCGCACGGGGTTCCTGCACTGTGTTCCGGAGAGTTTCCGTGAGATTGGCAATGCCGAGCGTCGGCCTGTTGCCCGGCAATCAGGGTTGTTTCGCCGGGACCCCAAGCAAATGGAGGCAGGTGGCCACATCGGCGTTCATCTGCGTGACCAGCGCGTCAATGCTCTCGAACCGCACCTGTCCCCGAAGGCGTGCCACGAAGTGCAGGCGGAGTTCCTGGTCATAGAGGTCACCATCGAACCCTGGGAGAAATGCCTCAACAAGACGGATTGTCCCGTTGAATGTTGGCCGGTCACCGATGCTGATGGCTCCCGCATGAAAGACGGCAGTCGACGACAGTGGGTTCCTCTCGACCCACGCCGCGTAGACGCCATCCAGAGGCGTCGCACGGGGTCCGTCAGGATGCACGTTGGCGGTTGGGAACCCGATTGTCCGTCCCATCTTGTTGCCGTGCCTTACCGTGCCAAGATACGTTGGGAGACGCCCAAGGTATGTGCTGGCATCGGCTATCGACCCGGTTTCGACGAGTCGGCGGATGGCACTGCTGCTGATGAGCGGGGATCCGTGCGTAGTATCGCCACTCGGGGCTGTCACAGGCACGACTTCAATCATCTCGAACCCGTGGGTGCGTCCGACTTCTGCGAGCACCGCCGAGGTTCCGGCCCTTCCACGGCCGACGGCGAATCCCGGGCCGTGGATGATTGCGCGTGGGTGTACGAAGCGTGTGATGGCTTGTACGAACTGTTCCGGGGTTTGACTTTGCACATCAGCGTCGAAGGGCCAGACCAGAACATGGTCTACGCCTAGCGCGTGCATCCAAGCCGCGCGCTCGATCGGCGTGCTGACCAGGGGCGTCGGTTCATGGGGGCGGAGAACATGTGCGGGGTGCGGGTCGAAGGTGAGGACAACGCATTCGATGCCGCGGCTTGTGGCTTCGCGACGTGCGTGCGCAATCAAGTCCGCATGCCCGCGGTGCACGCCATCGAAGTTGCCGATAGCCACTACCGCTTCACGTGTGACGGGAGGTGGCATCGCACCCTGCACAAACGTGACGCGGGCCAAGTCAAGCATGTTCCGGTCGGGTGGCCCCGGGACGCGGGTGAGATCTGTGGCAGGAAGATAGCCCCGCCCCATCCACCCTTGATACATCGACGCTTCGCTCATACGGGCGTGGCCTGACTTGTGTCGTTGAAGTCGCAGGTTTGTCTCACCGCCCACCGGGGCCGGAGGGGTCGCCCACTCTGACGAAGGGTAACCGTCGGCAGTGCCGGGCCTGTGGATGTCTTGCGTCCTTGAAGTATTTAGGCTTCGCTGGCCGGGGGATGTGACGGGATTTGCGACGTTGGCGACGCGTGGAAGACCTTTTCGGGTCGCCAGAAATCGGGCCGTGCGGGATCGGCGGTCAAGATGGCGGCTAGCCTTCCATCGGGATCCAGGGCACGTGCCCGACGTGGGACGTCAGCCCGACCGCCCGGCTCCGTCGCCCCTTTGTGTACGTGCGCTTCGCTTGTGGCTTGCACGGGATCGGATACCGCGGCAAGGACGGGGCGACCCTGGTCTACGTCGCGCGTCTGTACGGGCGACAGGTGAATGGTTGGCAAGTGGTCGACGGCGGTCTCGGGTGTGGTTTCAAATCTCTGCCATGAGCGTTGGCGCAGTGCTTCCAGCAGGTCATCCAGGGTGGGGGCATCGTCGATCCCGAACCGTCCGGACCGGGTTCGTCTCAGGCCACTCAAGTGCGCGCCGACGCCGGTTGCTGCACCGATATCGTGGGCAAGACTACGGATGTAGGTTCCCTTGGTGCATGTAACCGTGAGGCGTGCGTCGGGAGGGGTCCAGTCGTCGAGGGTCAGCGAGCGGATGGTGACCGTCCTGACCGGGATTTCCACTTCGATGCCGCGTCGCGCCAAGTCGTACATGCGTTTGCCGTTCACGCTTACGGCTGAGAATGCCGGGGGACGCTGCTCGATGGTGCCCCGGAACCGGTCCAGTTGGGCTTGGACGATGGTTGCGTCGATCCCTGAAGGGTCTGTCCGGGTGACCACATCGCCTTCGCGGTCGTAGGTGCGCGTGGTTATCCCAAACGTGACGTCGGCAACGTAGGTCTTGTCGTCACTGGTCAGGTATTCGAGGAGACGTGTGGCCGAGCCAAGTGCGATGACAAGTACGCCAGAGGCCAGGGGATCGAGTGTCCCGGCATGGCCGACGCGTCGCTGGCCTGATGCCCGCCGGATACGTGCGACGACGTCGTGGGAGGTCGGGCCGACTGGCTTGTCGACAGCGAAGATCGCGTCCATGATGGGTGTCGGTGGCCTCCGGGCGGTGCAGTATAGGCAATGCGACGCCGGTCGCCCGGTAATGGGGGACGGTTCGGGTGCACCGCCCCACTCCCCATCGCCGCCTGATGGAGATACGCGTCGCTCGGCCCTCTCCCCGTCGCGCTTTGATGGAGATACGCTTCGTTCCCGGCATCCCGGCATGAGTGCAAACATGGCTAGGACGTGTGAATCCTCGGTTGTGCCATGCCCCGCGCCAATCCAAGCCGTGTTGGCCCGGAACCTGGGGCGCGCGGGTCAGGAGACGGTGATGCGGACGTAGCGCTTCTTGCCTGCACGGAGGATCAGCATGCCTCGGTGCAACGCATCAGTGCTGACGGAGAGTTGGCTATCTACCCGCACCTCGTTGAGCGTTGCACCGCCGCCGTCAATCAGGCGCCGTGCGGCTCCACGAGAGTCGGCAAGTCCGGCAAGGACGAAAAGGTCGACAATCGAGATTCCCGCTTGAAGCCGAGATGCGTCAATCGGGACGGAAGGTATCGATGGCGCGTCGACGAGATCGTCGAGGGTCGCACGGTCACCATCGGTTCCCCCGAACAGGGCTGACGAGGCGGAGCGTGCGGCGTCGGCATCGGCAGGGCCATGGGCAAGGACGGTTGCCTCATACGCGAGTCGCTGCTTCGCCGCCCGCAGGCCCGCCCCTTCGGCAGCCGTCAGGTCTCTGATCTCGTCCATTGGAAGATAGGTGAAGTAGGCCAGCAGGCGGGCGACGTCCCGGTCATCGCAGTTGACCCAGAATTGGTAGTACTCGAAAGGCGACGTCTGTTCGCGGTCAAGCCAGACGCGTTCCCCCGATGCGGTCTTGCCCATCTTCTCCCCGGTCGATGTCAGGAGAAGCGGCGTTGTCAGCGCGTAGGCCGGAGCATTCTCGACGCGACGGATGAGGTCGGCTCCGGCGAGGATATTCGCCCACTGGTCGCTTCCCCCCAGCTGCAAGGAGCACCCATGCCGGCGGAATGCTTCCAGGAAGTCGTACGCCTGCAGGAGCATGTAGTTGAACTCGAGGAAGGTCAGTCCCGTCTCGAGGCGTGACCGGTAGGCCTCGGTGCGAAGCATGTCGTTCACCGAAAAGTGACGGCCGTAGTCGCGCAGGAAGGCGATGTAATTCAGCTCGAGAAGCCAGTCTGCATTGTCCACCAGGAACCCTTGGCCCTGGGACAGGTCGAGGAAGTGTGCGATCTGCCCTCGGAAGTGGGTGGCGTTGGACTCGATCTCTTCCCGTGTCATGATCGGGCGGGCACTGGTACGACCGGTCGGGTCCCCGACCATGGTGGTGCCGCCTCCGATGAGGGCGATGGGTCGGTGGCCGGCCTTCTGGAGGTGCGTCATGGCCATGACCTGGATCAGGTTGCCGATATGGAGGGACGTGGCGGTCGGGTCGAAGCCGACGTAGTAGGTGACGGGACCGCGGGAGAGGGCGTGTTCAAGCCCCTGCTCATCAGAGCATTGGTAGAGGAACCCGCGTTCGCGAAGAGTGTCCAGAACTGACGTGTGCCCACCAGTGGCGGACGTGGCGACGGGTTGGGCGGGTGTTGTCGGCACAGACATCGTTGGCGTTCCCCCGGCAGGATTGCCCAATTGGGCAACAAAAAAGGCAGAGGAAAAACCCCTGCCTGACCCGGTGCTTGCAGCGGCCCTCAAGGGCCTTGCTTACACCGGGATGCGGTACGAATAAGAGGCCGCGAACACGGATAGCCCAAGAAAGTCAGTGTTCGTGCACATGGGTGCCCGCGCTGGCAACGGCCTCATTTCGTTTCGACTATACGCCCGATATTCTGAGGCCGTCAAGCGCAAGCGTCAGCGAACGCATGCCGTTTGGCAACCTCGTTCGTCATTGCGCCAATTGGCGCCGTTGATCACCTTCTGGGAGAAGGTGGCGGGCATCACGTCATTTGTGTCGAATGAAGCGGTGACGGTGGACTGGCCCTGAGTGGCTGATCACCCGCCCGACTCGTACGCACCATCGCTCCCGGTGGCGCGTCGGCATCGACCATTCGGATCGCCCTGGGGTGCAGTGACTTCGTCGTGAAGTATCCCCGGCTCGGCGCGGCCATCGACGCCCAAATAGTGTCACCGGCGACGTGGTCCGACCGGGTTACGCTTGCAACCACACTCCTTGTACGGTGGGGTCTCTTCCATTCGGCGAATGTGTGACAAACTCTGCCCTACTCAGATCTCGTTCGGCTCATCGCCAGATCATTTGCTTGCTCGAATGAACCATCACTGCCGAATGATGTTGCCCAGAAAATAACCCGTGCCCTTGCGACGTGTCGCAGTGGCGGAAGACCTTGTGAACGATCCTCGACAACTCGTCGCTTACGGTCTCTTCTATCGTGGGGATCGGCCGTACATTCCCGTCTTGGTTGGTGTACGACTGGATGAGGTTCGACCCGGGGCCTTGCGTCTACCGATAAACGAGTGGTGTTCCACGGGTGTTACCGGGGTCTGCCTGGATATCCGGTGGGCTTGGCACGCGTCAGGTGGTGGGGGTCAGGACGACGAACCGGCTTCCGTCGTAGCAGAGGCGATTGCCTTGGCTTCGGAGGCGGGTCTCGACGTCTGGGTGATGGCGAATATGACGGACGCCCCACCTGGGCTGGTTGGCTCACCTCCGGGGAGTCCGGCGATCAGAAGGAATGCGAGTCGTCAGGGTTTTCCGAGTTCTTGGGCCCGCGACCGGGCAAACAAGTGGTTGGAAACACTCGCGTCTTCGGTATCGCAAGGGAACCGGGCACCAATTGCCGGGTTCATGGTTCATACAGGTTTGAGGCCAACGAGTTCGCACTCGTGGTTGCGGGATGGCGCGGACGACGCACTGCTCTTTGAGTGGCGTTCGTGGTTGCGTCGTCGGTACGACAGCGACAACGCCATTGCGCGCGAGTGGGCTTGGCCGGGCCTGACCCGCGATGCTGCGACACCCCCGGATCTAAGGGCGATTGATCGATCGGACGGCAGCCATGTTGGGTCCTCGACGATGACGCGGGTGGTTTCCCGAATTTCAAGGTGGCTTCGTCGGGGCGAGGTGCCGGTTCCGGCAGGGGCGTACTGGCCGGGGACCGGTAGTGGTCGGGGTGGCACAGGCGGTCCTGGGGAACGGTCCGGGCGGGAACTTTCGCCCGGACAGTTTGCTGACTGGCACGAATTTGTCGGGCATGTGCGCTCGGTGTATTCCCGGGACTTGAGGCAGACTGTCGAACGCGTCTTCCCGGGAGTCCCGTGCGCGATTGTGGAGAGCGGTTGGGCGGGTCTTCCGGGTGTCGGAGTGGCCACGCCACCCCTCAACTCGGATGACACTGCGCTCCTGCAAGGCATGACTCGCACCGAGGCGCGGGTTCCCGACGTCGCGTGGGTTGCATCCTCGGCCGTGGGACGCCTTGATGATGACCATCCTCCCATGATTTCGCTGGTGGATCGGAGCGGAACGTGTGAAGGGAGGGTTGCATCGCTGGTCGTTGCGGTTGGTGAGGGAATGGTCTCACTGACGATCCCCGAGGCCTGGATGGCCGACCCGGAAGTCAGATCATTCATTGCGTTCGTAGCAGCCCACTCAGACGAGTTGGTGGCGTCCACCCATCTGACCGATCCGGTCGTCTGGATCGATGATGCAGCGTACGCGGGCGCTGACCCCGATGACATCGCCACGGTTGGAGCGTCCGCCACTTCCCTGCGGTGGCGTGAAGAGCGGGTATCCCTTTTCATGGCGATGCGCTTGGCGGGATTCCAAGTCAGCGTGCGTGATATCGACCGGTTTGGGTCAGGGCTGGATGGTGAGGAGTCTGTTGCCACGTTCTTTCCGGCGCGTCGATGGATTGACCTTGAACGGTACGGGCGTCTTGTTGTCCATACATTGCGCGGAGGCAACCTGATCACCTTTCCAGCGCCTCCGCGTCGACAGCGCGACGGCACGGCCTTCCGCTCGACGTTTCTGTGGCCGGTTGCAATGGGTCGTGAGGTCCTGGCGAAGGCGCCGGTGCGTTTGCGGGGCGCGGATGGCGGGAGTTTCGACGGGGTGGGGTACGGAGTGGTGTACCCGGCACCGTTGCCTGATAACGCGGAACCGATCCTCCGGTCAGTGTCGGTTCTGCCCGGTTCTGGAGTGGAGGAAGCCGTCGCGGCGTATCGGGCGCAAGTCCACGACGGAACCTCGGCGGTGATCGGTTTTTCGAGGATCGGTCATGACCCAGGCGTTGGTGACGAGGCCGATCATGTTGCCATCAGGCGTTGGGTGACGCGCTTGGTGGAGACGGTACCTCGCCGGGTGCAGCCATCCGAAGAATTGGCAGTCTTCACGTCAATCAGGCTCGTCCCATCCGGTGGATCGCTGGTGTTCGTCACCAACCCGTCGCCCACATTCACTTCCGGAGGGTTGACCATTCCTGATCCCGAGGCAATCGCTGCCTCGGACGGCCTGTCGTTCCGGATCGAATTCTCGACCTCGGGCGCCTCGGCTTCGGTTTCCGGTACGACGGTGCAGGTGACATTGCCAGCGTTTGGCGCGATTGTCTTGCGACTATCGTGATCTTCGGCGTCGGGAGGATTGGGATGACTTCATCCCTATACTCTGGGCCGGAATGACCGGAAGCACGCACCAGCGACTCGCACGCATTGTTGTCAAGATCGGGACCGGGATCCTGACCGGCGGGGCGCGGACGCTTGATCACGCCCGGATGGCGGATGTGGCACGCCAGATCGTTGAGGTAAGACAGTCCGGGGTAGAGGTCCTGCTTGTCTCCTCCGGGGCAATCGCTGCGGGGCGCGCGCACCTTGCACTTGATGGCTCAAGGCGAGACATTCCTGCCAAGCAGATGCTTGCGGCGATCGGACAACACAGGTTGATGAATGTCTGGGACCGCATCTTCGCGGACCTTGGCGTGACGGTCGCGCAGACCCTCCTGACCAAGGGGGACCTCCGAAGCCGGCCCGGATACCTGAATACCAGGAACACGCTTCTTGGGCTTGTTGAGGTCGGGGTACTGCCGATCATCAATGAGAACGACGTTGTTGCCAGCGACGAAATCCGGGTCGACGGGGATAACAGCCTTTTTGGCGACAACGACAATCTCGCGGCGATGGTGGCGAACCTCGCTGACGCGCAATTGCTCCTGAACCTCACCAACACCGGTGGTCTCTACACTGCTGATCCGCGGACAGATCCCGATGCACGCTTGGTACCCGAAGTCCTGCGAATCACCCGGTCGATCGAGGCGCTTGCGGGAGGTGCGGGGACCGATCAGGGAACGGGCGGCATGCGCACCAAGATTGAATCCGCGCGACTGGCGACGGCATCCGGAGTGGATGTGGTGATTGCCCCGGGAATGGAACCTGACGTTCTCGTACGGTTGGTTGCGGGTGAGGCAATCGGCACCAGGTTTCGTGCATCGAATGCGCATCGGGAGTCTCGGCAACGGTGGATCCTTTCGGCACTTACCCGACGCGCCGCAGTCCATGTTGACCATGGTGCCGCCGATGCGTTGCGCCGGCGTGGACGCAGTCTCCTTGCGGCCGGTGTGCTCAGGATCGACGGCCGGTTCGGGCGCGGCGATCCACTCTCCGTCATTGACCCAGACGGGGACCGAATCGCTTGCGGCCTCGCGAATTACGCTTCGAGCGATGTTGCGCGGATCAAGGGCATGCACTCGGCGGCGATTGCCGATGCACTTGGCTATGCATTTGGTGAGGAAGTAATCCACCGGAACAATCTTGTTTTGGTCGCGTCAAGAGATCGCCCGCAGGTATCGCACGGGTAGTTTCGCATGACTTTCGGGTCCGCCGATAACAGTGTGGCCGCGGGTGCGACCACCCCCAACCGGGCCGCGTTCCATCCTCTGTCAGGTGCTGTCTTGCATGGCCAGTGAGCGCGTGGTTGTGTTGGTTCCAGTTGCCGTGGCGTAAGGCAACCATCGCGGTGGCTGCGAAGCACATTAGAGTGCGTGGCATGGTCACTGGCGATACGATAGGGTCACTGCAATGCCGACCGGCCAGGCCCAGATGCGATCGGGCGCGATGCCCCACGACCGTCCCACTGAAAACCCGGTTGGACGTCGTGGTGCCACGCGTCGCATTCCGGCATCTGAGCCCTTGCGTCCCGCTTCGGCATCGGTTCGGTCCTCATCGACATTCACGCGAAGACCGAACGGCGGTGATGTGCCGGTGCGCGAGGTCGCGCCCCGGGTGCCTCGTCGGCTTCCACCTTCCCCTGGTCGTGTCGCGTCGGAAGACGACGACATAAGTCAGGCTGAGTCAGGACCATTGTTTCCAGCCGGGAAAGTCACACGGTTCTCGGGTCGCGGGCGCAGTGGGGCAACGGATCGCGGGGACCAGAAGGAACGTCCACGAGGCGCGAATGGGCGCCCGGGCTATCGGCTTTCGGTGCGCCAGATCCCGCTTGTGGCCATCCTGCTCGCATTCATCGTTGGCGGGGTCATGGATGTTCGCTACGCCGAGATGGCCTTGCCGGGAGTGCGGCTTGGCGATGTGGCCCTTGGTGGCATGGGGGCGTCTGAGGTCTCTCGGGCGGTAAACGACGCAGCGGTACCGCTCGTTGCCGCACCGGTCACGTTTACGTACATGAGCCGCGAGTGGCGGCCGTCGGCGCGCGAGATTGGGATGCGCGTTGGCACCGAGGAGATGCAAGCGCGGGCCATGGCGACTGGCAGGACGTGGGTGTGGCCATTGCGCTGGGTCCAAGTCGTCGCCGTCCCGCTGTGGCGACCGGATGTAATGTTTCGCGCCGAGATTGACCGTACGCAGCTTTCGGCGTATCTGGAGAAGCTCGCATCGGGGGTCAACCGGAACCCAGTCGAGGCCACGTTGTCTATCAAGGCGGGGCAGATAATCCTGACCCCCGCGGTCAACGGTGAGCGGATCGATGTCGAGACCGCAACCCGTGCCGTCCGCCTACCCGCCAACTTGACTGACCGTCAGGTGGTGGCGCTGCCGGTCGTCGTTGCACAACCTCGCACCTCACAGACGAGCATCGCCGAGGCTCAGCGGGTTGCTCAGAAGGTCATGTCCGGCCCACTCTTCATACGTGCTGGTGAGCTGTCGTGGTCTCTTTCGCTTGCCCAACTTGAGTCAATGCTCGAGTTCCGTCGCGAGGTCGGGGTTGATGGGGGCTACGACCGCCTGCTTGCTGGTCTGAACGAGGCGGATGTCGCGGCGTTCGTCAAGACAATCGCCCAACAGGTTGAGCGCGCACCGCAGGATGGGCAATTTCGCTGGGACGGCAAGGCGATCGTATTCACCCGGGACGGTCTCGATGGGTTACACGTGGACCAGGCGGTGGCGGTTCGCACCATCATGCAGGCCGCATCGGAAGACAGTCGGGACGTTGTGATCCCGGTCACCATCGCTCGACCGACCGTCTCGAGTTCACGCCTTGCATCCATGGGTATCAAGGATCTTGTCGGCGTGGGTTCGTCCAAATACTCCGGTTCGTCGCCCGAGCGCGCCAATAACGTCAAGGTGGCTGCTGGGAAACTGCATCACACGCTGATCCAGCCAGGTGCGGTCTTCTCGTTTCTGGAGAGCCTGGGCCCGATCACGACCGAGAACGGTTACCTTGAGGGACTGACCATCCAAGGCGATGCCACAGTCCCGGGGATTGGTGGTGGGGTCTGTCAGATTTCTACCACCATGTTCCGTGCGGCGTTCTGGGGCGGTTTGCCAATCATCGAGCGCCATCAGCATGCTTACCGCGTCACGTATTACGAACAGGATGGAAGCCCGGTCGGCTTCGATGCAGCGGTTTACGATCCCGGGGTTGACTTCCGGTTCAAGAACGACACAGGATCGCCGCTCCTCGTGCACGTTACCGTCGATGAGCAGACAAAGGTCGTCACGTTCAGGCTGTTCGGTGAAGTGACAGGGCGTGAGATCAAACTGACGAGCTCACGGGCAAATGAACGCCCCGCACCTGATGCCGCTCCGGATGTGCCGGACCCCAAGCTCCCTCTCGGACAACGAAAGCAGGCCGAATGGAAGGCCGATGGGGTTGACGCGGTTGTGCGTCGGATCGTCACGGTGAACGGCAAGCAAAGCCTGTCGGACAGTTTCTCGAGCCGTTATGCGCCTTGGCAGGAGAAGTGGGCCATTGGCACGGGCGCGGTCGGGCAAGGTACGCCGCCGGCGGTTCGGGCGGCCGTTGCACAAGGAGTTCTAGTTCCCGGTTCACCCGGGCTGTTTGCCGCCCTGAAGACGGTCATCAGCCCGACGCCACCGTCGCCTGCGGTGGCCGAACCACCACCCGCTCCGGTGGCTCCCAACCCCGCTCCGGTCGTGGTGAACGGTGCACCTGCAGTGTCGGGAGCTCCTTCAAGTGCGACAGGGGCGCCGGCATCTGTCCCCGAGACGCCAACGGCTGTCAAGCCGAGGACGTGACGTCAGGTCTTCCTGCTTCTCCCGACAGCGGCACAGTCGCTTGAGTGGGGTGCGCGCACCGGGCTCAGCCTGGTTTGCATAGACGGTTGCGGTCCCGGCAATGACTCCAAGTCATTGACTTGATCAAACAGCGGTGTTGTTGGGGCGGTTCACGCCTATTGTGCGGTCGGTCGAACCGTCGTCAGGGTGATCGTTGCCGGCAAGGTGGATGCGAGAGGTGCATCCGGTGGCGTGCCGCCATTTCGCAGGTTCATCAGCGAACCACGAACGCGCGAACGCATGCTCGCACCGTCTGCCGGTGCGGTCAGGATTCCGGCGATCGCGCCAGTGATAGCGCCGGCGAGAAGTCCGATGGCAAACGCGATCGCGTCCTCGATATCGGTTCTTCGCCGATAGATGCCGAGGTGTTCACCGGCAATGCGCACCGCTTCGGCCGCGTTTGACCATTCACGGTTCACCGGTCGCTGCATTGCCATGGTTGCGAATCCTACTTGGAGATGTGGAACGGGCAATTTGGGTAGAGCCGTTCAGGGTTCCAGTTGCTCGGTGGAATGCTGGCCCGGTGGAGACCGGGGACGGGCAATACCGGCACGCGTCACAACGAGTGACTTGACGGAATGGTGCCATTCGTTTTTGTACGGGATCGCTTTGCGGTGTCAACCCCTGCCGAAGAACCGCCGGGTCGACTGCGGTGCCACACGGTTCAACCAGTTCGACCCGGCGAGGAACGCAGCCATGCAGGCGTAGCCTTCGAGGAAGTGTATGTCTCCAATGACGGGGAACTTGGCGTTGGTCTGGTAGCCGATCAGGTTCCCAAGGGCAAATCCCAGGAATGCGACCGGGAAGTTTTCCAACCATCGTCGCGGTGCGGACCCGAACACACTGTGAAATGCGAAGAGTCCGAGCGCGATCATGACGAACGCCATGAGCCATGCGGGTGATACCCACGGGTACAACACATCCTGGATCCATCCCACGGATCCGGTCATGACGGTTGCGTCGACGATTTCTGGTGTCGAAGGCATTGGGGTCCCCGTGGTTCCTGACCTATTTTGGAAAGTGGCAGGCGCGCTTTGCACCCGAAACGCCCCAGGCAGGCTAGGCGCACCTCGTGCGGTCACCGCTTGCGCTGACGATAGTGCGCCGGTTCCCTAACCGATTCCGAGATGTGGCACGACACCGCTTCCGATGAACCCGATGGCCGTCCCGGCTGTCCATGCAATGGTGGTCATCAAGACATAGGGACGCAACCACCGTCGACGGTCGCTTGCAATGATGATCAGGGCAAATGGGAACATGCCGACCATTGGCAGGATGACAAGGAGGATGAGGTCGGTCGACGGCGCTAGGTCCCAGAGGGTTCGCCCGGCGACGAGGAGGATCAGGGTTCCCATGTCGAGACCGGTGGCGAACCCGCATCCGAACCCGATGAAACCCGCAGCCACACGCAGTTCCACTTGTGTGGACGGCTTGCGATGGGCAAGTGTCGGGCGTGGCGCAGACGTGTTTCCCGGCGACGCGTGATTGGAAGTGCGTATCGCAATGATGATCCCGTGCGTGAACCTGTAGGCCAGGCCGATTCCACCGATCGTGGCGATCAACCCGAGGATTGCCACGATGCGGGTCTCCGGAAACTCGAGACCCATGACGATGGTGGAGATGCCAATTGCGGTACACACGAGGGCCAGGCCGAGGCCAATGCTGGCCGATGTGAGTTCCAAGCGCCGATCCTGCTTCGCGTCCCTCAGGCGCTGCTGAGGTCCGGGCGGACGGATCGGCGTCCGGGTGTTCGGCCCGATTGGACTGTCACCACTTGCCCTTGGGAGGGAAGGGAAATCGTCGATCATGCGAGTCGGGGCCGTTCGGTCGCGGTCATGTGCTTCAAGGGATGGGCGGGTGGTTTCGGCGGGGAGCCCTTCGAACTCGGGCTACGTTGCGCCGACCCGGGAACGCCATGGCCATTGTCGCGTTGAACGCTCACGCAGTCGGGGTGGGGACGGACGCACGTCCCGGCGAAAGGGCGCGGAGACGGCTGAGTGCTGGAGGGAGCACGCTCAACACGGAATCAATGTCTGCCGGTGACGACGTTCGGCCTAATGTGAGACGAAGGGAACCGCGCACCCAGTCTGATGGCAATCCGAGAGCAGAGATCACGTGGGATGGCTCGGTGGCTCCGGAAGTGCATGCGGAACCACTTGATGCGCCAATCTGCGCCATGTCAAGGCTCAGAAGGATGCTCTCACCTTCGACTTGCCGGAACACAAAGCTGGCGTTGTTCGGAAGTCTTTCGGTTGGATGGCCGGTGAGGCGGGCGTCCCCGATCGACTCGAGCACCTTTTGGATGAGTTCGTCGCGGAGCGCTTGGACGTGGGAGATGGTCGCAAGACGTTCATTGACGGCGAGACGAAGTGCAGTGGCTAGCCCGACAATCCCGGACGTGTTCTCAGTGCCACCGCGTCGGTTGCGTTCCTGGGCACCTCCGCTCTGTTGCGGTTGCCAGCGGGTTCCGCCGCGCACGTAGAGCACTCCGGTGCCTTTTGGTCCGTAGAACTTGTGCGCGGAGAGCGAGAGGAGGTCAACTCCGAGGGCATTGACGTCGATGGGCAGCAAACCGGGCGCCTGAACTGCGTCTGTATGGAACGGTATCCGGGACGCGCGGGCAATTCTTGCAATCTCGGGGAGTGGCTGCACGGTCCCGATTTCGTTGTTCGCGTACATCACGGAGATCAGGACGGTATCGGGCCTGATTGCCTTGCGGACGTCGTCGGGGCTGACCATGCCGTATCCGTCGACGGGTAGGTAGGTTGTCTCGAACCCGAATTGCTCAAGCCATTCACAGGTGTGCAGGACTGCGTGATGCTCGATGGCCGTGGTGATGAGGTGCTTGCCCCGGTGCATCGACGCGAATGCGACGCCCTTGATGGCCGCATTGTCACTCTCGGTGCCACCGCTGGTGAAGATGACCTCGGACGCACGGGCGTGCAGGTCGGCTGCGACCGAATCGCGTGCAGCGTCAATCGCGTGCCGTGCGTTTCGGCCAGCATCGTAGATGCTGGAAGGATTGCCGGAAATGTCCGTCCAGTACGGTGCCATTGCCGCTAGGACCTCGGCACGAACAGGGGTGGTCGCGGCGTGATCGAGATACACGGCAGGCATCTGGGGCAATCCTCTAGCTTGACAATCCTGATCCGAGTGTAACCTCCACACCGGGGCATGCGGTTGCGGTCACGCGTCGACCAAAGCGCGAGGTGTCCCCTGATTGGGGTTGCGACGGCGGAGGGGTGTAGGACTTGCCGGGGTTGGAAACGGTAGACTTTGTGACGGACTGCACAAAGGTTCAACGGTCCGGGTTGACGGGGCACCAACCGCGTCGCTAGCATCGCCCTCACGCAATCGGCCGCACCGCGGGACCGTGGCGTTGACATGACGGCGGCGCGATGTGGCTGGAAGTTTCCTGCCCGGTGTCGGCTGAAGTCCAGAGGGAGAACACCAGGGTGGCCTTCGATTATGTGCCAATCCTGATTCAGATCCTTGTAGCGTTCGCGATCGCAATCGGGGTGATCGTAATCGCGAACTTCGTCGGATCCAAGCGTCCAACGGCTGCGAAACTTGCACCTTACGAGTGTGGGATGACGCCAGTCGGTCAGGCGTGGCGACGTTTCCCGATCAAGTTCTTCCTCACGGCGATGCTGTTCGTTCTGTTTGACGTTGAGGTGATCTTCTTCGTGCCGTGGACGGTCATTCTGCGCCATCTCCGTGTCGGTGGGATTGATTACGTCTTGTTTGCCCTTGGGGAGATGGCGGTCTTCGCCGGGTTCCTCCTACTTGGCTACGCCTACATCTGGAAAAAGCGCGCGTTGGAGTGGGAAGCATGACTGTTCCTTTCAGTCGCTGGATGCGTGCGTCGGATTCTCCTGAACAGCCCGGGGCCGTCCGTCCGCAGGCGCTAGATGCCGGCGGGTTCAGTGGTGCGTCGGGTGTCGCCCTCACCACAGTTGATCGGGCCGTTGGATGGGCGCGCGCCAACTCAATTTGGCCAATGCTGTTCGGCCTCGCGTGCTGCGCCATAGAGATGATGGCCATGAGTGCCGCAAAGCATGACGTGTCCCGATTTGGTGCTGAGGTGTTTCGGTCCTCCCCTCGACAGTCGGATCTCATGATCGTCGCCGGACGGCTTTCGAAGAAGATGGCGCCGGTGCTACGTCGCCTCTACGACCAGATGCCAGAGCCCAAGTGGGTACTGTCGATGGGTGCCTGCGCGTCATGTAGCGGCGTGTACAACAACTACGCGCTCGTTCAGGGGGTCGACCGGATCGTGCCGGTTGATGTGTACGTCCCTGGATGCCCGCCACGGCCGGAGGCAGTGATCGACGGCTTGATCAAGCTTCAGGCAAAGATCGAGTACGACAAGCAGTTTGGCAAGCAGTTCGAACGGGCACCTGTGACGGTGAAGGCATAGCGGGAACGCAGGGTGGGGCTGGTCCCATTTGATCGACGAGCAATCGTGTTCAGTGATGCCCACCGCACCAAGGGTTTCGATTCCGCCTGACAACTAGATGCTTCGCTCACGCAAGAAGGCAGACCGATGGTTCAGCAACCACCTTCCGAAGGCGCCACACAGGCAGCCGATGAGACGCCTCCACCGCCGCCGACCGATATCGACTTGGTAATCGAACGATTTCCTGGTTCGTTCGTGCCGTCATGGAGGTATGCGGACCAGATGCCGACGGTTCGGGTCTTGCCGGAACACATTCGCGAGGCAATCTCATGGCTTCGGCGTGAGTGTGAGACGCGCTATGACATGCTGGTGGATGTCGGTGGTAGCCATTGGCCCGACCGAGACGAACCATTTGAGGTCACGTACATCCTTCATTCGATGTCCACGAATGCGCGCATCCGGGTCAAGTGCGCCGTTGCTCCGCATGGAGGCGAGTTGCCTGTCATTCCGTCGATTGCCCTGATCTGGTCAGCGGCGAACTGGCCGGAGCGGGAAATCTACGACATGTTTGGCGTTGAATTCACGGACCATCCAGACTTGCGTCGAATCCTCACCCCGAATGACTGGGAAGGTCATCCCCTTCGCAAGGACTTCCCGCTCGGCGAGGAACCGGTCGAGTTCTACCGTTCGGCGTCGTCCGGCGTCTGACAATCCGAGAGCGATCATGGAGCAACGACGATGGTGATGCTCGAGGAAACGCGTACCGAATCTGGCCGGATGGTCCTGAACATGGGACCTCAGCATCCGTCCACCCATGGTGTGCTGCGCCTGATGCTGGAACTTGAGGGTGAGAATGTCACCCAGTGCATTCCAGACATGGGGTACCTGCACACGGGCATCGAGAAGATGTCGGAGGCGCGCAATTATCATCAGGCGCTCGTCCTGACGGATCGCATTGACTACCTTGCGCCGATCACGAACAACTTGTCGTACATCATGGCTTGCGAAAAGCTGTTCGATGTCGGCGACAAGGTTCCGGAACGGGCACAGGTAGTGCGGGTAATGCTGTCCGAGTTGACTAGGATTGCCAGCCATCTGATCTGGCTCGGTACCCATGCGCTCGACCTTGGCGCCATGACGATGTTCATGTACTGCTGGCGCGAGCGCGAACAGATCCTGGACATCATGGAGAACATCTCGGGTGTTCGGATGATGACGAGCTTCATGCGGATTGGTGGGCTTGTCGCTGATGTCCCCGATGACTTTGCCGGGTTGGTGGCGGACTTCGTGCAGGTCATGCCACGCAAGATCGACGAGTACGAGACGCTGCTCAGTCGCAATCCGATCTTCGTTGATCGCACGCGAGGGGTAGGTGTCATCACGCGTGATGGCGCGCTCGAATACGGGTTCACTGGCTCCTGCCTGCGAGCATCGGGTGTCGAGTTCGACGTGCGTGTGAACCTGCCCTACTGTGGGTATGAAACCTATGACTTCGATGTTGCCTGGAGCAAGGAGGGCGACGTCTACGCCCGGTACATGGTGCGGATGCGCGAGATGCGCGAATCAGTGCGCATCATCGACCAAGGCGCGAAGCGGTTGCTGTCCCTGAAAGGCGCACCGATCCGGCTTGATGATCCGCGGATCACATTCCCGAAGCGCGAGAAGATCCATTCCAGCATGGAGAGCCTTATCCACCACTTCAAGCTTGTGTCGGAGGGCCCCGTGCCCTTGCCCGGTGAAGCGTATGCGGCGGTGGAATCCCCACGTGGTGAGCAGGCGACCTACATCATGAGTGACGGCAGCAACAAGCCTCATCGGGTGCGATTCCGTGGACCGTCGTTCTACAACCTTCAGGTGTTGCAGCACACGATTGCCGGTGGCCTCGTTGCCGATGTTGTGGCGTGCATCGGAAGCATCGACATCGTCCTTGGGGAGATTGACCGCTGATGTCCCTCAGCCAAGCCGCCCGTGACCGAATCGTAAACGACTTCATCCCCCGGTATCCGAGCAAGCGGGCCGCGCTCATGCCGTCGCTCTGGCTGGCGCAGGAAGAGGCCGGATGGCTTGGACCGGAAGTCTTCGAGGAGGTCGGTGAACTGCTCGATCTCCATCCAACCGATGTGGCGTCGGTTGCCAGTTTCTACGTGATGTTTCACCGCCGGAAAATTGGTGACCGGTTGATCGAGGTTTGTGAGAACCCGTCCTGTTTCCTGAACGGAAGCGACCAGACGTACGCCCGGATTTGCGACCGTCTCGGACTTGAAGCCGGTCACGGCGGGCATGGAATGCAAACGACACCTGACGGCAAGTTCAGTGTGAGGCCCACCGAGTGTCTGGCGGCGTGTGACTACGCGCCAGTCGTGCAAGTTGACCTACGGTTCTATGGCCCGGTGCATGAGGCAGATGTTGACGCATTCCTTGCAAACATGGAGGCGTTTTCCATCCAGGGCAAGCCGTCCGTTTCGATGGCAAATGGCCCCCAGGCGGTTCCGGTTGATGGCTGGGAGGGCCACGCACCGCCGGCCCCGGGATCCGCGGCATGAGCCGGCAAGTTGCCGTTCAAGCTGACCGGATTTGCACATCTGAAGTTTCCATCTCTCACGTCCGGCCCACGGGAAAGCGCGGATGTGACCGCCGTCGACTGATCGAGGGAGTGCGTGAAAGATGACCCAGACGCCACCCGCCGCTGACGCGCCCATCCAGCACGGTGCTGGTCAGCCGCTGCCATGGGAACCAGTCCTCATGACTGCTGTCGGTCGAGAAGGGGGACGCTTCCTGCCCGACTACTTGCTACGTGGCGGGTACCAGGGTCTCACGAAGGCTGTGCAGGAGATGGATCCTGACTCGGTCATCAAGGAAGTGACCGACAGCAAGCTGTTGGGGCGCGGTGGCGCGGGGTTTCCGACCGGGGTGAAGTGGGGAGGCACGAAGCGAAATCCCGGCCCCCGGCACCTTGTGGTCAATGCAGACGAGTCTGAGCCGGGTACATACGGCAACAGGTATGCAATCGATGCAGACCCGCATGGATTGATCGAGGGCATGCTAGTCTGCTGCTTCGCGGTCGGTATCCAGCAGGCGTACATCTACATCCGGGGCGAGAACCTGTACGGCGCGGAAGTGCTTGAGCACGCCCTCAAGGAGGCCTACGCGGCTGGCTACATCGGCAAGAACATCCTCGGCAAGGAGGGTTTCAATGTCGATATCTCGGTCACGCGTGGAGCTGGCGCATATGTGTGCGGTGAGGAAACCGCGCTCATGGAGAGCCTGGAAGGCCGTCGTGCCCAACCTCGCATCAGGCCCCCCTTTCCGATCGAGGTAGGTGGTGGCCTGTTCGGGCGTCCAACGGTGGTGAACAACGTGGAGACACTTATGTGTGTCCCGCATATTCTGGTTCGCGGAGCGGCGTGGTTTGCAAGCATCGGTGCGCCGGCTTGTCCGGGTCCGAAGCTCTATACGATTTCCGGTCATGTCAATCGACCCGGCGTGTATGAACTGCCGATGGGCACCACGCTGTACGACCTGATCTACAAGTACGCCGGTGGCATGAAGCGGAACCAGAAGGTGAAGGCGGTAAGTCCTGGGGCGCTTGCGTGCCAGCTGCTGCCCGGGACGGACCTCAACGTGCAGATGGATACTGCGACCCTGACGAGGCCGCCTCACTGGCATCCGCCATTTGGTCCGGTGGGGTTTGGTGCGGGTGGAATCATCGTCTATGGCGAGGAGACCGATATCGTGCAGGTTGTTGCACGGGCGGCCGGGTTCTTTGCCCGGGAGAGTTGTGGAAAGTGCGTGCCATGCCGAGAGGGCACTCACTGGATGCAAGATGTGTTGGGACGGATTGCGCATGGGCACGGGCGCCCGCGCGACCTCGGCATCCTTGAGGATGTCACGCGAAACATCGGTGGACGCAAGACGCTGTGCGCCCTTGGTGACTTCTCGGTCAACTCGGTTGCGTCTGCATTGAGGCTCTTCCGGCCCGAATTCGAGGCGTACTGCAACGGGCATGCGAGGTCTTCTGCTGCCGGGTCGGGAGTCCCGGTGGCGGCTGGTTAGCAGCGAACCCATCAGTCCTGATCTAGTTCCATCCTGGGCGTTTGGCATTCTCACTGTTGAGTTTGCCGGTGATCGGGAAGGCCACCCGGACCATCATGTGACAGAGAGTGCGTGAACGATGACCGCAAGTCCGCCGCCCGCAACCGTGACCCTGACCGTTGACGGCCACGAAGTGACCGTGCCCGCGGGAACGCTCGCGGTAGAAGCCGCCCGGGCCGCGGGCGTGGACGTGCCGGTCTTCTGCTACCACCCGAAACTGTCCCTTGCGGGCGCATGCAGAATGTGTATGTGCGAGATTGGCATGGCGTCGCCTCCGGGCCAGCCGCCCCGGCCCCCCGCGATGATGACCAGTTGCACGACGCGTGTTTCGAACGGGATGACGATCAACACGATGGCCCCTGGAGCCTTGAAGGCGCGAGAGGGCGTCATTGAGTTCCTGCTCATCAACCATCCGCTCGACTGTCCGGTGTGTGATGCGGGCGGTGAATGCCCGCTGCAGGACAACTCGCATGCATGGGGGCCGAAGGAGAGCCGCTTCGAGGAGCAAAAGCGGCTGGCGCGCAAGGGCGCAGCTCTTTCGCCACTGGTGGTCCTTGACCAAGAGCGATGCATCGTGTGCTACCGATGCACGCGTTTCATGGATGAGGTGCCGGGGGAGGCTGAACTCTCCTTCTTCAACCGCGGGTACACCTCACAGTTGCGCACCGTTGGCGACGAGCCGATGAAGTCCCGTTTCCAAGGAAACATCATTGACCTGTGTCCATGCGGAGCGCTCACGAGCGAGACCTATCGGTTCAAGGCGCGACCGCAAGACCTTGACCATGCGGACAGCGTGTGTGGACAGTGTCCCGTGGGATGCAACGTCATGTTGGACACGCGTTCGAACGAGGTCGCTCGCGTACGTCCGCGGCAGAACGAGGCGGTCAACGAAATCTGGATTTGCGATAAGGGCCGGTTCGCCCATCACTACACGTCATCGCCAAACCGGCTTTCGGGGCCCTGGGTTGCAGGTGACGGCGGTGAATTGCGCACGTCCAGTTGGGCCGAGGCGCATGGGAGTGCTGCGGTGCGCCTCCAGGCGGTCAAGGAGAAGCATGGTGGCGCCGCCATCGGTGTGATCGGTGGGCGTAACCTGACCAATGAGGATGCATACGCCCTCGCGAGGTTTGCTGCTGAAGTTCTGGAGACCCCGAACGTCGACTTCCGGGTCGGTGCCGAGACCGCAGTGGCAAATCCGCTTGCACCATTTGGCTTGAACGCCTTCAACACGACCCTCGCTCAGGCCGAGCGTGCCGGAGCCATTCTCCTGATTGGCACGGACGTCTACGACGAAGTGCCGGTGCAGTGGCTGCGTATTCGCAAGGGAGCGAAAGCCGGGGCCAAACTCATCGTTGCGAACCCGCGGGCGACCGAGGCAGACAGGATTGCCTTCCAGCGGCTGAGGCATCGTCCAGGAAGTGAGGTCGCCCTTGTCACCGGCATCCTTGCTGCCCTTGTCGAAACCCCGCCGGTCGATGGTGAAGGGGTGGCCCGCGACCTCTCCGGCCTTTCAGACGCTATCGGCGGAACTACGGTGGAGGTGGCGGCACGGCACGCCGGGGTGAAACCTGAGACGGTCCGAGCTGTCGCGGCGACCCTCGCCGGTGCGAAGAACCCATTGGTGTACGCGGGTGCACGGTTGGCTATCCGTCACGATGCTCCGTCTCTAGGTACGGCGCTGGGGAACCTGGGACGCGCACTTGGGCATCCCGAATGCGTGAATTTCTTTGTGGAAGGCGCAAACGGCCGTGGCGCCGAGTTCGCCGGACTTGTCCCTGGGGATGGCGGAGTGCCTGCGGGGGAGATCATCGCGCGCGCTGCGTCGGGCCAGATCAAGGCGCTGTATCTGGTTGGCGAGAACATTCTTGCCACCCACCCTGATCGTGCGCAGGCACTTGCGGCACTTGAAGCCGCCGACGTTGTGGTGGTTCACGAACTCTTTGCGACCGAGACTGCCTCGCATGCGGACGTGGTATTCCCTGCGGTCAGCATTGCAGAGAAGGATGGGTCCATCACAAATATCGAAGGCCGCGTGCAACGGATTTACCAGGCTGTGCGACCGTCACCGGATCGGTTGCCTGACTGGAGGATCCTGAGTGACCTTTCAGGCGTAATGGGTCTCGGGCTTGGCTACGTTGCAACGTCAGAAGTGACGCGTGACTTGCTCGCCGATATTCCGGCGTACGCCAGTCTGGGTGGCAAACTGCCCGGAAGTGAGGGGGCAATTACCCGCGAACCGGCCGACGCGGGCCACTCGGATAGTTGGCCGACGATAGCGCCTGTTCCCGTTTTTGAACCGGGAGATGGTCTTACGTTGGTTACCTGGAGCGAACTCGTTGGCAACGAGACCATCGTTGCCGAAACACCCGAGCTGCTGACCACCGTCCCCGAAGCATATGTGGAGATCAACCGCGACGACGCGTCCCGGCTTGGCCTTGTGGACGGGACGCAGGTCGAAATCCATGGTCCGGGTGGTGCGGTCGAGCGCGTATTGCGGGTCAATGGCCGCGTCCCGGCTGGTGTGTGCTTTGCCCCCGATAACTTGGGATCGCCGCGCATCAATGCGGTTGCCCGACACGGTGTCGAATTCACCGTCGTGACACTATCTCCGGTTCAGGAGGCAGCCTTGATTGGCGGCCGATGATGGCACAGACCGACCTTCCAAATGCGTTGAGGACAGCCACGTTCGTCAAGGCGGGGTATCCTCAGCAGCGCCACGTGAAGCGCATCGGCGAAATGGTGCGGCCGATTTGTGGCGGCACTCCCTGGGGCATCCTCGCTCGCGACGCATCCCTCTCAAATGCCCGATGAAACGATAATGGACGGATTATTTGGCCTCGACGGCGCGACCTGGGACATCATCCTGGCCGTCATAACCGCACTGATCAAGGCGTTCGTCATCGTGAACGGGCTCCTGCTCGCGTTTGCGTACATGACATTGACCGAACGCAAGGTCCTCGGCCGGATGCAGGCGCGATTTGGCCCGAACCGGGTCGGTCCGTTCGGGCTTCTGCAACCGATTGCAGACGGTATCAAGCTTGCGTTCAAGGAAGACGTCACGCCGAGGCAGGCGAACTTCTGGGTCCACATGGTTGCCCCGATGATGGCGCTCATTCCTGCGTTGATCATTTTCGCGGTCATTCCTCTTGGGCCGGAGATGCGGATCCTTGGCCAGCCGTGGACCTGGTACGTCGCGAAAATCAACGTCGGCTACCTGTACGCGACCGCCATTGCCTCGGTGGGCGTATACGGGCTGGTTCTTGCCGGTTGGGCATCGAACAGCAAGTACGCGCTGCTGGGCGGGCTCCGAGCTTCGGCCCAGGTGATCAGCTATGAGCTGGCCCAGGGTTTGGCAGCGATGACTGCCCTGGTGCTCGCTGGTTCATTGAACCTGTATGAGATCGTGAACCAGCAAGTTTCCAGCGGCTTGCCGTACGCCCTGTACCTCCCGTTCGGGCTCATTGCATTCGTGATCTACGTGGTTGCCGGTGTCGCGGAGTCGAACCGGGCCCCATTTGACATGGCCGAGGCCGAAGGCGAATTGGGTGCCGGCTTCCATACCGAGTACTCAGGATTCAAGTGGTCGATGTTCTTCATGGCCGAATACGTGAACATGATCAACATCTCTGCCTTGGCTACGGTGCTCTTCCTTGGTGGCTGGTGGCCGATTCCTACCGACGCCCCGGGCTTCATCCAGGGCCTCGGACCGATTGTCTTTCTCATCAAGATTGGCGCCTTCATGTTCATGTTCATCTGGTTACGCGCGACGTTTCCAAGGCTCAGGTTCGACAGGCTGATGTCGCTTGGCTGGAAGGTTCTGCTGCCGATCGCACTTGTGAACCTGTTGCTGACTTCGGCTGTAGTGGCACTTTGGCCGTTGGGGGTTTGGCCGTTCGCGCAGTAGCGGATGTTGCTTGCGCACGGGCAGGTGGGGAGGCACCTCGATTGACGACCTGTTGGTCCGCCGAGGTTGCTGATGGTTGTTCCGAGATACGAGAGGAGAGAAACCGTGGCGTTTGTGGAAGTGAAGTCTCCGCCCCCGCCGGCAAATGCGCTGTCCGGGGCGGTGGCTGATGTCACGGCACTCGCGCGCGGTCTGGGTGTAACGCTGGGCTATATGTTCCAGAAGCCCGTGACGATCCAGTATCCAGAGGAACGGCCTCGCATATCGGCACGCCATCGGGGACGGCACGAGCTTGAGCGCCATGACAATGGTCTGGAGAAATGTGTCGGGTGCGAGCTGTGCGCGCTTGCTTGCCCCTCCAAGGCAATCTTTGTGGAAGGTGCCGAGAACCCGCCAGACGCTCCGGTGTCAATCGGGGAACGGTACGCCAAGACATATATCGTGAACATGATCCGCTGCATCTTCTGTGGCTTCTGCGTGGAGGCGTGCCCGACTGAGGCACTGCAGTTGAAGAAGGTGTTTGAACTGGCCGACTACACGCGCGAATCGATGATCTACAGCAAGGAAACGTTGCTCGCACCCGCGCCCAAGCGCGAGGCGACCGACTCGTGGATGCCCGGCTGAGCAAGCCGGAAGTTCTCGGCAGGAAGCTACGATGGAGTTTGTCGTCTTTGCAGTTTTTGCAGCGATTTCGGTCACTGCAGCGCTTTTCATGGTGCTGCAGCGGAATGCGATGTATAGCGCCCTGTTCCTTGTGCTGAATTTCTTCTGTTTTGCGGTCTTCTTCATCCTGCTTGGCGCGTACTTTCTCGCGGTGGTGCAGGTAGCGGTCTATGCGGGCGCAATCATGGTGCTGATGCTCTTTGTGATCATGTTGCTCAACGTTGCGTACCCCGAGCCGCTTGACAAGGTTCTGGGGTTTCTTCGTCCTTTCGGCGTCGTGACTGCGGTGGTCTTCGCGGTGGTCCTGGCCGGCGTGGGGCTGGCGAGCAAGATGGGCGACAACGCATCGATACTGCCCACCATCGCGGACCCGTCATCTGTTGCAGGCATCATGCTGAAGGGTGTCGGGGCCGCTGAGGCCGGTCACGTGCATGAGGTTGCAGCGACCCTGTTCTCGAGATCCTTGTTTCCATTTGAAGTAACGAGCGTGCTGTTGCTCGCCGCGATCCTTGGGGCGTCGGTTCTCGTTCGCAAGCGGGCCGAACACGCGTGAGCATTCAGGCGAAAGACACCGCCTCAACTGCCAGCAACCTTGATGGGGTTACGGCCACGAGATTGAAGAAGAAAAGATGAATCTTCCAAGTACCGTGCCAACAGAGGCATACCTGGTCTTAAGTGCGATTCTCTTTGGGATCGGCGCAATGGGTGTCATGCTCCGAAAGAGTGCCTTGACGATGTTCATGTCCGTTGAGCTGATGCTCAACGCTGTCAACTTGAGTTTTGTGGCGTTTGCCCGGCATTTTGGGCGGTTGGATGGTCAAATCATCGTCTTCTTCGTGATGGCGGTTGCGGCAGCAGAGGTGGCTGTTGGGCTTGCAATCATCGTGGACATCTTTCGGAGTCGTCGCAGTGTGGATATCGACGACGTGAACTGGCTCCGTGGCTAGATAGGCGCGACAGGACGAACATGCTCGAACAACTCTGGCTGGTCCCGGCCTTCCCACTGCTTGGCGCCGTCGCAAACCTGGTGTTTGGCAGGCAGTTGGGCCGGACGATGGTGTCGTTGATCGCAATCGGTTCGGTTGCTCTTTCATTCTTGGTCGGAGTGAACGCCGTCACCTCGTTCGTCTCACTATCGGCGCCTCACGGGTTCCAGTTGCGTCTCTTCGATTGGATTTCGTGGGGATCCGGCAATTCTGCGGTTCATGTCGCAGACATTGGCTTGTTGCTTGACCCTCTCTCAAGCGTCATGGTGTTGGTGGTCTCCGGCATCGGCATGCTGATCCATATGTATTCGGCTGGCTACATGGCGGACGAGCCCGGATACGCACGGTATTTCGTGTACTTGAACTTGTTCACGTTCGCGATGCTTGTACTGGTCCTTGCAAACAACTTCCTCCTGATGTTCGTTGGATGGGAGCTGGTCGGGCTTTGTTCCTACCTGCTGATTGGTTTCTGGTTCACGCGTCCGTCGGCTGCAGCCGCTGGCAAGAAGGCGTTCATCACGAACCGCATCGGTGACTTCGGCGTGCTCATCGCCCTGTTTCTGATCTGGGTGCACTGGGGCACCTTTGATTTCTTTGGTGGTCCGGGCGGGGCGTCGACTGGCGTGTTTGATGACCCGGGCCGGGTACTGGCTACGCAGAGCGTCGCATTTGCCATTCCGATGCTTCTTATTCTTGGTGTGACCGGGAAGTCGGCGCAGATCCCGCTATTCGTCTGGTTGCCGGATGCAATGGAGGGCCCGACTCCGGTTTCCGCATTGATCCACGCTGCAACGATGGTGACGGGTGGTGTTTATTTGGTGGCGCGGGCCCACCTGCTGTACGACCAATCGCCTGACGCCCTGCTCACGCTGGCAACGATTGGTGCACTGACGGCGTTTGTCGCTGCGACCGTGGCGATTGTCCAGACCGATATCAAACGGGTGCTCGCGTACTCGACGGTCAGCCAGCTTGGGTTCATGGTCCTGGCACTAGGGTCAGGTGCATACGCTGCGGCAGTTTTCCACCTCATGACACACGCCTTCTTCAAGGCACTACTGTTCCTGGGAGCCGGATCAGTCATCCATGGCCTGCACGAACAGCAAGACTTGCGTCGGATGGGTGGTTTGCGTCGCTACATGCCGGTGACTACGTGGACTTTCATTGTTGGATGGCTAGCGATCATTGGCGCACCCGGCTTATCAGGATTCTTTTCCAAGGATCTGATCCTTGCCCGGACCTTTGCGCGCGGTCTCATTGACCCGGTCTACCTCGGCCTCTATGCCCTTGCACTTCTGACGGTAGGTATCACGGCGTTCTACATGTCGCGGATGGTTTTCCTCGCATTCTTTGGGGATTTCCGGGGCGGTGTTGACGACCATGGGCACGCGGCGATCCCACATGAGTCCCCGATGTCCATGCTCGTCCCATTGATTGCCCTTGCGGTGGGGTCAATTGTTGCCGGATGGATTGGGGTGCCATCGTTCCTTACCGGAGGATCTTCCCCCGACTCCCCAATTGAGGTGTTCCTCGCCCCAGCGGTAGCCGCAACCGGGGTCTGGGAAGGCACGCTTGAACACCTGACCGAGATTGTCCTGACAGGACTGTCGGTGATGGTTGCACTCGTCGGCGCAAGCCTTGCAGGACTGCTTTACCTGTCAGGGGCGGTGAATCCGTTGGCGCTCGCGATGATCTTCAGCCCGATCACACGGTTGTTCGAAGCACGTTGGTACCTGGACGATTTCTACCGGGTGGCGATTGTGGGGAACTTGGCGCGCATTGCGTCATTCCTGGCTTCCTTTGACCTTGCGGTCATTGGCGGAAGTGTGACGCTTGTGGTCAGGACGGTCCGTGGTGCCGGGTCGGTCCTCCGTGCAAGCCAAGCCGGGTACGTACGCGGGTACGCCGTGACCATGATGGTAGGTGCGTTTCTAGTATTGGCGGCATCATGGGCATTCCGATGACAACTGAGGCGGGTGTGCTTCACCCCGCACGACTGACTGCGTGAGACGTGCGGACGTTCGGCGGCCACGGTTCGTGGGTGCTGGACGGTCTGTCGAGTGAGAAGGCATGGACGGTTTACCGCTGCTCTCGATTGTGCTCTTCCTCCCACTTGCGGGAGCGGTGCTTGCGTTGTTTGTGCCAGGTGACCAGCCTGGTACGTCACGGAGGCTTGCGCTGGTAGTTTCCGGCGTGACGTTTCTTGTCTCGCTGTTGCTCTGGTTTGGTTTCGCCACTGGAACGGCAGCGTTTCAATGGGAAGAGCGTGCCCCATGGCTACCTGAATACGGCATCGGTTACCACCTCGGCATTGATGGGATCAGCATCCTGCTGGTGCTATTGACGACCTTGATGCTTCCGCTCGTGATCCTGTCGGTCTCGACCACGATCACGACGCGTGTCAAGGAGTTCTCGGTGATGGTCCTGCTGATGGAGACCGCCATTCTGGGAACCCTCATGGCGCTCGACCTCTTCCTGTTCTACATCTTCTTTGAGCTCATGCTGGTCCCGATGTACATGCTTGTCGGGATCTGGGGCGGGGAACGGCGCCTTCAAGCGGCTATGAAGTTCTTCCTCTTCACGATGGCCGGTGGGGTGGTGATGCTCGTCGGCATCATTGGGGTCTACCTGCTCAAGGGGTCATTCGACTACGTCGACGTCCTGAAGTCGATCACCGCACCTGGTGGGGCGCTGCCGATTGATATGCAGTTGTGGTTATTCGCAGCCTTTGCACTAGCGTTTGCAATAAAAGTGCCGTTGTTCCCGTTCCATGCGTGGCTCCCGGATGCGTATTCCGAGGCACCAACCGGCGCGACGGTGATCATGTCCGCCGTGATGGTGAAGGTTGGAACGTACGGGTTCCTGCGTTTCTGCATTCCGCTCTTCCCGACCGCAGCCCATGACGCGGTGTGGACGGTCTCCGTTCTTGCGACCGTCGGCATCGTCTATGGTGCGTTGGTCGCCGCGATGCAAAGGGACATGAAGCGGGTGGTGGCGTATTCGTCCATCAGCCACATCGGATTTGTCATGCTTGGCCTTTTTGCAATGACCACCGAGTCCCTCCAGGGAAGCGTTCTTCAGATGCTGAACCACGGTGTCTCGACCGGGGCGCTCTTCCTGCTTGTGGGTTTCCTGCATGAACGAACCCGCACGAGGATCATTTCAGACCTCGGAGGCATAGCCAAGGTGATGCCCATATTCGCGGGCGTCTTCACCCTCGTGATGTTCTCATCGGCCGGGTTGCCGTTCACAAATGGTTTTGTCGGGGAATTCCTGATCCTGACGGGGACTTTCAAGAACGCTACCGATGGATTGCAGCCGTTCGCGATCATCGGCGCGTCTGGTGTGGTGCTCAGTGCCGTGTATTTGCTCTGGATGTACCAGCGTGCAATGCAAGGGCCGGTGAACCCAGCGTTCTCCTCACCGGATGACCGCCCGAGCAACGGGGCGGGAGGTCGCACGGGACTGGTTCTCGCCGACCTCACGGTCCGAGAAATGATGGTGCTCCTGCCTCTCGCCGCGCTGATTATCTGGATTGGCGTGTATCCGAGGCCCTTCCTTGATCGCACGGCTGCGTCAGTCGAGGCTATCAGTGGCCGGATGGCGCTTCCGCAGACCGGAGTGCTCGCGAGCGGTTCGGGGGCTCGGGTTCCATGACGCGTCAACCGCAAGCTGAGGATGGTGCTGGGCAATGATGTTCGTCTTACCGACGCTCGAGTGGTGGACCATTGCACCCGTAGTGGTTCTTACCCTGACCGGGTGTCTAGTTCTCGTGGTCGACCTCTTCCGTGGTGACGACGCATCACCGGAACCGCTGGCATGGTTGACCACGGGAGGCCTGGCCATTGCGATTGGCACATCGGTCTCTCTCTGGGGATACGAATCACAGGCGGCGTTTTCCGGGATGGTGGTTGCCGACAATTACACGCAGTATTTCACGGTCCTGTTCCTTGTGATCGTCGGGGTAACGGTTTTACTTTCGTTCGACCAACTCACAAGGGAAGACTTTCATCCGGGCGAGTTCTACTCGCTGATCGTCTTCTCAGCCGTCGGGATGGTGCTGATGGCATCGGCGGCGGACTTGATCATGGTCTTTGTAGGGTTGGAGTTGCTTTCGATCTGCCTCTACATCCTCACCGGTTTTTCGCGTCGTCGCCTCGAATCGGAAGAGGCATCAATCAAGTACCTGTTGTTGGGTGCCTTCGCTTCCGGTTTCCTGCTTTACGGCATTGCACTGGTGTATGGAAGCACTGGAAGCACGAACCTTGGGTGCGTGGCACGAGCGATCAATCCCTCCAGTACCTTTGCGATGTTCGGCTGCGGGACCGGGTCAGTTGCCGGAGCGGCGACGTCTGCGCTCTTACTGGCGGGCGTGGCGATGCTCGTTGTTGGTCTCGGCTTCAAGGCTGCGGTGGTGCCATTTCACATGTGGACACCTGACGTCTACGAGGGCGCGCCCACAGCCATCACTGCGTACATGAGCGTTGGCGCCAAGGCGGCGGCTTTCGCGGCAATTGCCCGGGTGTTCATGATTGCCTTCCCGACTTTGTCGCACGACTGGTCGGTGATCTTGGCAATCCTCGCGGCCGTAACCATGATTGTCGGCAACACTGCAGCGGTTTCCCAGCAGAGCATCAAGCGGATGCTCGCGTACTCGAGCATCGCCCATGCGGGCTACATTCTCGTAGCGGTCGTTGCCGCGAGCCGGGTGGGAATGGCCAGCCTGCTCTTCTACACCGTTGGTTACACGGTCATGAACCTTGGGGCATTCATGGTGGTGATCCTTCTGGGCAAGCGCAGCGAAGATCATCTACTCATCAGTGACTACGCCGGCCTTTCGCGTCGGCACCCTGTCTTGGCCGGGCTCATGGCGCTTTTCATGTTGTCACTCGCTGGCATTCCGCCCACAGTGGGGTTTGTCGGGAAGTTCTACATTTTCACCGCCGCCGTCCAGGCCGACTATGCCTGGCTTGCGGTGATCGGGCTGCTATCCAGTGTCATAAGTGTGTACTACTACCTGCGGGTGGTCTACCAGATGTACATGGTCGATCCGGTTGCTGGGGTTGAGGCGGTGACGCCCCTTCGCTGGGTGACCGTGGCGGCGGGTGTTGCTGGCGTTGCCGTAATTGCGCTTGGGGTCTTCCCGCAGGGCGTGCTCGCGTTGGCCAGCGCGTCTTCCACATTCATCCGCTAAGGGTTGTCAGCGCTGCGTGCAGTGCAATGCCCGATACTTTGTGACCTGGTGACGGAGTACCGCCCACCGGAGTGACCCGGGACCGCCAGTCTGGTGGCGGTCTCTGACGTACTGGAGACCTCCTTCAATGTCGACGCTACCCGTTGTCTTCGAGACTGACACCGTGACCCGAGCTCCCGCCGAATCACTTTTCGGGCGTGACCTCGTTTCCATCGCGGATTACACGAGCGCGGAATTGAGGACAATCCTTCAGCGCGCGCACGCTCTGAAGCGCGAGCAACGGGCACGGAGGCCGCACCGCCTTCTCGAGGGCCGGACGCTGGCAATGATCTTTGAGAAGCCTAGCTTGCGGACCCGGTGCACTTTCGAGACGGGAATGACCCAACTTGGCGGTCATGCCATCGACCTTGCCCAGCATCACATGCAGATGGGTACACGCGAGAGTGTCCCCGATGTTGCCCGCAACCTTGAGCGATGGGTTGACGTGATCATGGCGCGGGTCTATTCACATCAGACGGTCATCGACCTCGCGGCGAATTCCACTGTCCCGGTGATCAATGGCCTCTCTGATTTCTGTCATCCCTGCCAGATCATGGCTGACCTCCAGACAATCGAGGAGCATCGCGGGCGCCTGACTTCGCTCAAGATTGCCTACGTTGGTGATGGCAACAACGTCACCAACTCACTGATCTTTGCCGCGGGTGTGCTTGGCATGGATTTGCATGTGGGTGCACCTCATGGGTACCAGCCGACTGTCCAGGTACTTGAGCGGGCCCGGCAATTGGCCTTGCAAAGTGACGGCGAGATTGTTGTGCATGACGACCCTTTAGCGGCCGTCGACGGTGCGGATGTCATCTATACCGACTCGTGGGTCAGCATGGGCCAGGAGGGCGAATCCGCTGAGCGGTTGAAGGTCTTTCCGCCGTACCAAGTGAATTCTGGGCTGCTTTCCCATGCCCGCCCAGACGCGATTGTGATGCACTGCTTGCCTGCGCATCGGGGACTTGAGATCACCGACGAGGTCATGGATGGACCCCACTCGGTGGTGTTTGACCAATCCGAGAACCGCCTCCATGCGCAGAAGGCAATCCTGACGCTTCTCCTTGGGGTCTGAGGTCATTGGCACTTAGCCGGGTTGTGAACGGGTATGCTGACCTTGGGCTGAATGGACGGCGCGACGCGCCGGGGGGCTGAGACGGGGTCGTGCAACAGGCGATTTGGTTACTCGGCAAGGTGACACCACTGGCGATCCTTGACGTCGCGATAGTGACCCTCATCCTCTTTGGATTCCTCGTCCTGATTCGCGGGACTCAGGCGGACCAACTAGTCCGCGGCGTGCTGATCGTCCTTCTTGCCACTGGAGTTGTGGGGTCGGCACTGAACCTGACGATCCTGAACTGGTTGGTTCAGAACAGTTTGCCTGCGGTACTGATCGCAATCCCGGTCGTGTTTCAACCCGAGCTCCGTCGTGTCTTGGAACAACTGGGGCGGACTGGCAACCTCCTGACAACCACCCGAACAAGGGCAATCGCCCATACGGGTGCGCTGGTCGCGGACGAGGTTTCGCGAGGGTGCCAAGTGCTCATAGACCGCGGGTTTGGCGCACTGCTTGTCTTCGAACGCACGACGGGACTTGAGGAGTACGTGCAATCCGCGACCCGGCTCGATGCACTGGTGTCGGCCGAACTTTTGCACCAAGTGTTCTTTCGGGGGTCACCATTGCATGATGGCGCAGTGCTTATCCGGCAGGATCGGATGGTAGCCGCGCGGTGTCTCCTTCCCTTGAGCGACAACCCGATCCTCGGGCCGGAACTCGGGACCCGCCACCGCGCGGCTGTCGGCATCACTGAAGGAACGGATGCCATCTGCGTCGTGGTTTCAGAGGAGACCGGAGCAGTCTCCATTGCCGAGCACGGCCAATTGCACCGGCTTCCGGACCATTCGCACCTGGAGCGGGAGCTGACCGCCTTCCTGGCGCCTGCTGGGGTAGACCGTGGCGACGGTGAAGCTCGATCCAACTCGTTCGCAGGTCTCTGGCGTCAGCGGGTGACCAGGACAGGTCCCCGTGTTTCGGCCGCCGTCGCGCCATCAGCCGGTCGTGCTTCTCAATGAGGTCGGTGTTCCGGGCAGTAGTCACGTGGCGGTTCGCCCTCGCGCTTGTCGTCGCGATTGTGCTTTGGGTGCGACTTACGATTGATCAGAACCCTGAGCGTGAAGATCTATATCCGACCGATATTCCGATAGAAGTCCGTGGTTTGGCGCCGACACTTCTGGTTGCAAACGAGACGGGCGCCGTGCGGGTACGGATAAGCGCTCCCGAGGATTCGTGGCGACGCCTACAGGCTTCAAGCTTTCGCGCGACCATCGATCTGAGCCAGGCAGGCCCGGGTCTCCAGCAGCGCGAAGTGATGGTGGAATGTTCGGATCCTGATGTTCGTTTGGTTTCCCATTCTCCGCCCAAGGTTGCGGTCCGGGTAGAGGAAACCCGCACGGTTGAGGTTCCCGTTCGGGTGAATGAGCTCGGAACGGTTCCATTCGGTTTCCGGGTTGTTGGGCCCCCGTTGGTCACGCCCGACCGAATCACCGTGAGCGGTCCGGCCAGTGCAATCGAGAAGGTGACCGAGGCGTTTGTATCCGTCCGGATGGAAGAGTTGAAGTCCACGGTTGAGAGATCTCTGAAACCTGAACCGCGTGGCGCATCTGGTGCAGTTTCGAGCGTTCGGATTGAACCCCAGGCGGTGACGGTGACGGTGCAGGTAGAGCAGATCGCCGGATCCAAGGTGGTTCCGGTTGTGCCGGTTGTCCGTGGTCAGCCGTCATCGGGTCATTGGCTGTCGGGAGTTGTTGTAGATCCGCTGACGGTGCAGATTGTTGGCGAACCCGGACTGCTCGAGGCCCTCACAGTTCTGTCCACCCAAGAGATTGACATCAGTGGCGCCCAAGGCGATCAGGTGCGAACAGTCGCGATTGTCCGTCCGGCTGGTGTGTCACTCGTTCGGGATGTTCCTGCATCAGTGCGCGTCATAGTGTCTGCGCTTCCCGGTCAGCAGACGAGGGATGTAGTAGTTACTCCGGTTGGTGGATCGGCAGTGGTACTGCCATCGGTTGTGACGATAACGCTGGTTGGAACGCAACCCTTGCTTCAACGTGTCGCGACAGGTGACGTGTTGGCAACGGTTGATGTGACTGGTCTCGTTCCCGGCACCTACGTTCTTCCGGTCACAGTCGCGCCGCTGGAGGGTGTTCGGATTGAGCGCATTGACCCGCCGACAGCATCAGTGACGATCGCAGCGGTTTCGGAAGGAGTGCCCGGAGATGGTGCCCTCCCCGGGGGCACCCGTTAGGTTTCTCGGGCTGCTTTGCGATACTTGCGGGTAGGTCGCCTTGGGGACCGCTCGCTGTGCGCTGGCCGTTCTGGATATTGACGGGATTTAGAGACTGGGTTCTGGAGTGTCATGAGCGTCGAAGTGCAGGATGTCAAGGCGATGTACGGGAAATCGGTAGCGCCGGATCTTGGCGTTGTGTCCGATGATCGCCTCTATCGCTACCGTGTACGTCAACAGGTTGCGAAGTGGTTCGACCGGCACGCGAAGACCCGGACACGTTGGCGCGAACGCAACGCGTACTACCACGCGGAGGTTCTTCGGCTCGCGAGGCAGGTGATCCCACCGGGCGCCCGGGTGTTGCAACTTGGGTGCGGTACCGGTGACCTGCTTGCCTCCTTGAAGCCCGGTTTTGGGGTGGGCATAGACGTTAGCGGTGAGATGGTTCGCGAGGCGAGCGACCGATGGGGAGGGCACGGGCTTGCGTTTGTTCAGGCCGATGCCCAGGAACTTCCATTTTCCGGAACCTTCGACTACATCATTTGTTCGGACATCCTTGGGTACCTTGAGGACATTCAAGCGACCCTTGCCGGTCTTCACGCGGTCTCTGGGCCACGCACATCGATTGTCATCACGTCATGGAATTGGGCATGGCAGCCGATCTTGTGGCTTGGCGAACGACTTGGGTGGAAGATGCCCGACGCCGAACAGAACTGGCTTGGCCGGAATGACATCGAGAACCTGATAGTGCTTGCGGACCTGGAGGCGCGAACCCGCAATGCGGCGCTCTTGTTGCCGAAGCATGTCCCGCTTCTTTCATCGATCGCTAACCGAATCCTCGTTCAGATTCCCTTGTTGCAACATCTATCACTTGTCCACGCGTGGACGGTGCGTCCAGTGGGAAACCGACCCGTTGCCGAGGAGCTCACCTGCACTGTGATCGTTCCTTGCCGGAATGAAGAGGGGAACATTGCCGCTGCCGTTGACCGTCTTCCGGATTTGGGGGCTCACACCGAAATCATCTTCGTTGATGGTGCGTCCACTGATGGAACCCGCGAAGCAATCCTTGAGCAGATCGCCCTTCACCACGGAACGCGCGATATCAAGCTGATAGACCAGGTTCCGTTGCCAGGGGCTGACCATCACAGTTCACCGTTCGCAGCAACATCCGGGTTCGTCGGTCGGTCTTTCGTCGGCGCGGCTAACGGAACCTCCATTGCAGGTAGCCCGACGGCTCGGCCCCGAGGTGTGGATGCAGGCCCGGTAACGATGCTCAAACTGGGCAAGGGTGATGCGGTCCGCAAGGGCTTTGGGGCCGCATCAGGGGATGTCCTGTTTATCCTCGACGCCGATCTCACGGTGCCCCCTGAGGACATGCCGAAGTTCCTCGAACCGATCGCAACCGGGCGTGCCGAGTTCATCAACGGAACCCGTCTGGTTTACCCGCTTGAAGATGAGGCCATGGGCATCATCAACCTTGCCGGGAACCGGTTCTTCAGCATGGTCTTTACCTGGTTACTTGGGCAGAGAATCAAGGACACGTTGTGCGGCACAAAGGTGCTGCGGGCCTCTGACTACCGGGTTCTGGTCGCAAACCGCACCTATTTTGGTGATTTCGACCCGTTCGGTGATTTCGACTTGCTGTTCGGTGCGGCCCGGCTCGGACTTCGCATCCTCGAGGTGCCGGTTCGGTACCGTCGGCGAACTTCGGGCTACTCAAAAGTGCAGGTCTTCAAGCACGGGATGTTGCTGCTACGGATGAGCGCAATTGGTTTCCGACGCCTCAAGTTGGCGCGCTGGCTTGGCAACGCCACTCCCCCGAATATCACTGGGTAGAGTGACTGATGTCCCAAGGGGATGCTCCGCCCCATTCGCGGGTCATTCGTTAAAGGACTGTGGCTAGTGCCAGGGGACGGCGCTGGACGGCAGGTAACGGAGCGACATGACCTGGCGATATGTCGATGGCCTCGACCGCGACGCGCCAATGTGGCGCCGAATGGCCGGGGTCTGGGTGCACCGTGCACTCCTGCATCGAATGGCATTGAGAGATGTCCGATTGCGATATGTCGGCGCATCACTCGGCCTCTGGTGGGCAGCGGTCACTCCATTGCTGTTTGTCGGGGCCTACACGCTCCTGTTCACGTTTCTTTTCCGCGCACGCCTGACCCCTGGTTCATCTCCCGCCGAATACGCGCTCTATGTAGTTACGGGATTGCTTCCGTGGGTCGCGTTTACCGAAGTTGCTACAAGGGCGACTCAGACCATGGCCGAACATCGCAATCTTGTGAAATTTGCGATGTTTCCACTACAGATACTCCCCCTCACCGGGATGTATGCAGCGATGCTCTCCCAATTGGCAGGGCTGATTGGTGCTCTGGTCTTTTCGTTGATCATTCACGGGGATCTATCGTGGTCGCTCGTCTGGCTCGTTCCAGCCACCATGGCCCAGTTGGTGTTTCTTGCCGGCACTGCTTGGTTACTGGGAGCGGTTGGCGCCGTGGTCCGCGACGTTCGTGAGGTTCTTCAAATTGTCTTGACCGCCGGGATGTTCTTCACTCCGATCTTCTATCGCACCGATGACCTTCCCGCACTTGTAGCCCAAGTTGTGGGACTGAACCCGCTGACTCCGTTGCTCGGTGCATATCGCGCCGCATTCCTCGGGACGGCTCCCGACCCAGTGGGGCTTGCCGTCTTCACGGGGTTCTCACTGATGCTTCTCGTCGGTGGGTTCATCACGTTCGAACGGGTTCGTTCGGAACTTTCGGACATCCTCTAGATGACCAAGACCAGTACGAGGCTCCCCGTCATCACTGTTGATGGTGTCTCCAAGCGCTATCGCCTCTACTCCAGACCGATCGATCGCATCATTGAGTTCGTGACTGGTCGCGCCAGGCATCAACCCTACTGGGGCCTTCGCGATGTGAGTTTTTCAATTGGATCCGGGGAGATCGTGGGCATCGTCGGACGTAATGGAGCAGGGAAGTCCACCCTTCTTCGGCTCCTGACTGGGATATCTACCCCGACGTCAGGGGAGATCACCATTCGCGCCAGGATGTCTGCAATTCTCGAACTTGGCAGTGGCTTCCATCCCGAGTTGTCGGGTCGGGAAAACGTCTATCTCGGCGGCGCTGTTCTTGGCATGTCGACCGCCGACGTTGAGGCGCGTTATGACGGGATCGTCGACTTTGCCGAACTTGGGCCATACATGGACATGCCATTCAAGACCTATTCGCTTGGCATGCAGGCCAGGCTTAGTTTTTCGGTCGCATCGTGCATCGATCCCGAAATCATGATCATTGATGAGGCACTTGGTGCTGGTGACGGCGCATTCATTGCCAAGTGCTTCGAACGGATCCGGCAAATTTGCGCAGGTGGCGCAACCGTTGTGTTCGTGTCACACAACACCTATCTCGTTCAACGCCTTTGCCAGAGGGCACTCTGGATCGATCAGGGCCGGCTCGTGGCAGACGGAGATCCGGCTACGGTTTGCCGAGATTATGAATCACTGCTTCGGTCTATCTCTCAGGATGAGGCGATGGCACGTAATCGGGCGGCGATGTCGAGGTTCGAAGACGCTGATTCGAAGGCAGTCGATCTGGCGCCGTTGTCCAGGATCTCCCACCGGTGGGGTACGGGGGAGGTGCGGATTACCGCGTTCAATTTACTGGATGCCGAACAGAAACCGTTAACAACAATCTTTGGGGGTGATTCCCTCACGATTCGGCTGGACTATGATGGCAATTGCGATGAACACAATCTGGCAGTTGTCGTGACGATTGTTCGCGAGGATGGGGTGGTTGCCGCAACCTTCGACAATCGAGACGCCGACATCAAGTTCGGTCCGGTCAAAGGTTCAGGTAAGTTCGTGATCGAGTTGAACAGGGTACTTCTTGGTCCAGGACGCTACCTGATTTCTCCGCATATTTATCGAGATGTTCATGGCGTTGTCGCAAATGAAGATGTTCTTGACTACCATGATCGAATATATGAGTTCACCGTTGCGGCAAAAGGGCGCGGGTATGCAGTGATGGTTGACCATCCTGCAAGGTGGGTTCACACTCCTGAGGTGTGACGATAGCGTGACAGAACATCAGCGTGGAGACGTTGATGGTCACGGGCACATCGTTCCCACCCGTGCCAACGAATGATCCATTCGCGTGAGGCGCGACCGATCGCGTGTCGTCGTGGGGCGTCCATGGCCAACTCGGAAAGCCGTGAGGCGATTTCTTCCTCGGTTAATGCTGTCTGGATTGGTGGCATTTCCGGCAAGCACCACTCATGTACTGCCGGATTGAAGTACATGATCACGGGAAGTGCGCAGCTCAGTCCTTCAGCGGTCACCGTACCGAACGTACCTACAGCTTCGTGGAACTGGTCGAGGACCACATCACACGCCTGGTAGTGATCGCGAAGGCGGATCTTGTGCATTGGCGCCTTCCAGACGACATGTGACTTGATCCCGAGTTCGTCAATGAGTGCTTCGCTCGCTCGGACGTCGCGCCCCCATCGGCATAGGATCAGGGCCGCCCGTGGGTGGTCGGGGTTTCGGATGTAGGTAGCGAATGCACGTAGCACCCGGTCACTTCGCTTGCTATCGAACGCGTTACTCCACTCGTGACGAGTGGGGCAGAGGAAGAGCAACTCGGCACCGGTAGCTTCTCGAAGTTCTTTCCTAAGCGCTGTCTCGGTGCCATTGGGTGGTGGCGAGTATTTCGTCTCGTCAATTGGATGGGGTATGAAACGGTAGTCCTTGAGCCCCAGACGACGGGCCGACGAAACGACATCAGGGTTCGTAATTACGCACGCATCGGCTGTGCGATATGCGAGGTTCAGGAGGCGACCCTGCACAGTATTTTCGAATGGAAGGGTCCGCATTGTTGAGTGCTCGAACGCCACGAATGGAGTTTTGGCAGGCAGGAGGGCACCCTTGGCAGCTTCAAGTCCGTAGAGTTGAACGATGTCGTGATCCGGAGCCATTGGCAGGTACGACGGCCAATATGGCGTGTACTGCAAGTGGCGGAGGCCCAACTTCGTTCCAGCGGAATTCGCACGCGAGTTGCGATTAATCTCGTGCGTTTGAGACTGGACTAAGCGAAGCCGAGGATTGAGGGCGACTCCCCGTTCAACGCGGAAAACTGAAATCCATGAGAGTGTCTCCCGCATCAGATTGAGAAGCCGGACTTCAACTTCCTCTGCCTTCGTTCGCTGACCCTGGCGCATCAGGGCGCTGTACCGTGTGCCGAGAGTTGCCATGGTTCGGCGCAGGTGACCGATCAGTCCACCGGGCGCGGGCGCTGAAGGGTCCCCGTAGGTCGCCGCCATCATCCTCGCCGCCGGACCTGCCGGTGTATCCGGGGGAAGGACGTACGGATCAACCTGTCCGCTCAGGTAATGCACCCAATCGGGTCGCACGAACCCGTTCGTGAACGTGATCGTATTCCAATCTGGCGGATTGAACGGTTCCAGGTCACCGACGAAGTCGGCGTCTTCCCACTCGGGATGACCCATGATGAACTCGTGTCGGAAGTGGAAGGCGTGAGCGTCCTCACCGAGGCGACGAAGGAACTTGGCAATCAGGTATGCGTTATTCGCGATATTTCCGGAATGGGCAGTCTTCACCGTTGGGTTCCTGTCCTCGGCCGTCGTCCACCAGTGAATGCTGGGCGATCACCATCGAGGAACGTCCTCTGCCATTGTTCCAGTGAAACGAGTGACCATAGGAGCTTCTTGTGGTTTCGCGTGCCGGATGCATGTTCGTCGAGTAGCGCTTCGATTGCTGGTCGTGAGAACAGTCCGCGTGCAGACCCACGTGATCCGAGAAGCATCTCCCTGAGGTATGGCTGCAAGGCGCCACGGAACCAGGTGTCCTCGGGCGGGGCGAAACCTTGCTTGCGCGCATTCAGGATTTCGTCGGGGATCAGGCCCGCCATCGCCCGTCGCAAGATCCATTTCCCGGTGCCATCCCTCAGCTTGTAGTGGGATGGCATCGTGGCGACAAAGTCGACGAGATCATTGTCTAGGAATGGGACTCGGCTTTCGAGTGAATGTGCCATGGAGACCTTGTCTTCAACCACGAACAGTCCGGGCAGGTAGGTGCGTGCCTCGAATGTCATCGCGAGGTGCAGCGGGTCGCGGGACGCATTGGCCGGAAGATCACTGATTACGGCGCGGGTTGCGTCGATTGCGCTGAACGCAGCCGAGGTTCGCGCAAGCTCGCCGACAAACAAGTCAGGCTTGGCATGGTCCGGAACGAGGATTGACCAATACTTGGCATATCGGGACGCAAAGTCGTCTAGCGAGGTGGATCCAGTGGCATGGGCGTACCTCCATGGGTACCCGGCGAAGAGTTCATCACCACCGGCACCGGCGAGGACAACCGTGACAAAGCGGCTCGCGAGTCTCGCGACGGCGTAATTGTGGTAGCTCGAGGCTAGGCGGAGATCTTCCAGATGCCAGACCAGTTCAGGCAGGAGGCGTTCCACGTCTGATGGCTGAACGACGACCGTGTAATGCTCAGTCCCCATCTGCTGCGACATCATCTCAGCCGCTGCTCTCTCGTCGGTAAGGGCTTCGCTCCCGCCAAGGCCTCGAACGTTGAAGCCCCCGGTGAATGTGTGGAGGTGGGGGATTTGGCGTGAAGCGACCGCGGTAATGGAACCGCTGTCCATGCCTCCGGATAGGTAGCTTCCTACGGCCACGTCGCTCATGAGTTGGCGACGCACGGCCTCCTCAAAGCGTTCGCGGACCCCATTCACGTAAAACGCCTCGCCCTTGTCGGCTCCGGTGCTGAAGGTCGGTTGCCAGTACCTGGAGGTGCGTGGTGCGTGGCCGGTTGAGGCCGTCATTATCGATCCGGGGGCCAGCATTCTGACACCCCGGAATAGCGTCCGGTCGCTGTAGAGGTTCTGGAAGGTGAGGTATTCAGTGACGGCGTCGAGGTCGAGGGCCACTTGGAACCCGGGAAGCCCGAGGAAAGCCTTCACCTCGGATGCGAATGCAAGGACACCGTCCACGAACGTGTAATAGAGGGGCTTGATACCGAAGCGGTCGCGGGCAACGAGAAGGCGCCCATCTCCGACCCGACGATCCCAGATGGCAAACGCAAAGATGCCGTTGAAGTGTTGGACGCAGTCGTCGCCATACTCTTCGTAGGCGTGGATGATCACCTCGGTGTCTGTTGCGGACCTGAACCGGTGTCCCCGCTGCACCAAAGTCTCTCGGAGAGACTGAAAGTTGTAGAGCTCGCCGTTGTAGACAACCCCGATCTGGCCGTCCTCGTTGAACAATGGCTGTCGACCGGCACTGCTCAGGTCGATGACCGCAAGCCGGCGGTTTGCAAGTGCGACTGGGCCATCAATCAGGTACCCCTCGGAATCGGGACCGCGATGCGCAATCAGAGCGCCCATCGCCTCCAACCTCTGGCGAGATTCGCCGGGGCCCCGGCCATAGGACTGGCCCGACTGGTTGTAGGTGCCTGCGATGCCACACATCAGACTGGTTGTTGGCTTTCCGGCATGGCCCGACTGATCGGACTGCCGAGGATTGTGCGAAACAATGGTGCCTACAATCTGGGCGGTTACCTAGGCGTTGCTACACTCCGGGGGGCGGTTTCGGCGTGGGCAACACGGTCTGCCGGTAGGTCGCTTACGATCGGAGGCGGGAGTGCAACTGGCAGGTAAACGGTTCCTTGTGACCGGCGGTGGCGGGTTCATTGGACGCTTCGTTGTGCGGGAACTCCTTGATTCTGGTGCGCACGTCCGCGTCATGGAGTTGCCGGGTCGCGGTGACGTGGTCGCCTCACAATCCGGTCACACGGACCATCTCGAACTGTTTGGCGGCAATCTCACCCTTCCGGATGACTGCCACCGTGCATGTGATGGCATCGACGGTGTCTTCCACATGGGCGTGCTTGCCTTGAACCCGTCGGGACAGGACCCACGCCGCTGTGTCGAGGTTAACGTAAACGGGACGTTCAATATATTCGAGGCGGCGCGAGATGCCGGCGTAACGAGGATTGTCTTCTCTTCAGCGTCGTCGGTCTACGGTGACACTCTAGAAATAATGGACGAGGCGCACCCTCTCAATTCTCGCCACATCTACGGTGCGTCGAAAATAGCTGGTGAGGCGTTTCTCCGTGCATTCGGGGGCATGTTCGGCATCAACTGGGTGGCGCTCCGATACATGAATGTCTACGGCCCAAATGCCGGTTTCGGCCTTGTCGATGCCGTCCTCAAGCGGATCGCATCCGGACAGGCACCACAGATCAATGGCGACGGCTCTCAGTCGTTCGACTTCGTCTACGTAAGTGATGTTGCTGGCGCGACGGTTCGGGCCATGGCGAGTGACGTCACGGATGAGGCATTCAATGTGGGAAGCGGTGAGGAACGCACGGTCAAGGACGTGACCTTGGCCCTGCTGGACCTGACGCAATCGGATCTGAAACCAGACTACAGGGATGTCTCAGTCCCGATGATCCGTAGGGTCGGTTCGAGCGAGAAGGCATCTCGCCTGCTGGACTGGCGCGCGGGTGTGAACCTGACCGAGGGTCTGCGACGGGTCGTTGCTGAACAGTATTTCGGCAACGCACCTTCATAGTTTGCCTACTTCGAACGTATCGGCCGACTGGAAAGGTTCCGCAATGAAGGTTCTCGTGACCGGCGCGACAGGCTTCGTTGCATCGCATCTTATCCCCGCGTTGATTGACGGCGGGCACGACGTGCTTGCGTGCGGACATGATGAGAGCCGTCTAGACAGATATCCAGTTGGGTCCCGTGTCGTCGTGGACCTTCGGGAACGCACCCTTGCAAGTCAATTGCCAACCCGTATTGACGCGGTTATCCATCTGGCCCAGGCGAATGTTGGCTTTCCCGACGCCTTTGCCGATCTCTGGGAAGTCAACGCGGGAAGTACTGCCCGCCTGCTTGATTGGGCGCGCCGCGCGGGTGCGAGGTCGTTCGTGTTTGCGTCGACCGGTTCGGTATACGGACCCGGGGAACGCCCGTGGCATGAGGACGATCCGGTTGCGGGCGCGGGAGCGTATGCGGCGACCAAGGTGGCTGCGGAACGGATTGTTGGTGCGTTCGCGCCTCACATGTCCACGGTCACACTCCGACTGTTCGGTCCGTACGGTGCAGGTCAACGGGGGCGACTTGTTCCTGGGCTGGTGGGGCGCGTCCTGCGAGGGGATGCCGTATCTCTCCGAGATGGTGGGTGCCCGAGGATCAACCCGGTCTGGATCGGTGATGTGGTCAAGGTTTTCATCGCGTCGCTTGAACTGGGGGGCAACCACACGGTGAACCTCGCTGGCGAAGAGATCCTGTCCATTCGTGACATGGCGACGATCATCGGCGAGGTCGCCAACAGGGTGCCAGTCTTTGATGAAGTGCCTGGATCATCTGGGGGCGATACCGTCGGAGACACCGCTCGCCTGCGCGAACTGATTGGGAACGGGCCGTTTGTTCCATTCCGTGATGGCGTCGCCTCGGTCGTTGCCGACATCCTTGCCACTCCAAGGTAGGGAGACGTGACTGGAAGGGCCGACGGCGGTACCAATGGGTTCAACCCACGTGCGGAACAACCGCTCCGAATTCTCCACGTCATCACGTCATTGGCCCGGGGCGGTGCTCAGGCACACCTGCTTGAACTGATCAAAGGACAACGGTCTCTTGGTCATCACGTCGAACTCGCCTATCTCAAAGATTCCGAGATGGTTGCGGACTTCGTACCCCAGGTCGGTTTCCCGATCCCACTCTCCAGTAGCGATGAGCGATCACGACCGACGACTGAAGGGGCTATTGCAACGGTTGGAAGGTTGATGGCGGCTATTTCCGCAACCAAGCCGGACGTTCTTCACACCCACTTGCTCAAGGCGGATGCGTTCGGTGCGGTGTGCGGGTGGCTGTCGCGGGCCGGGCGTCGGCATGCGAGGCCCCTTGCGATCATCTCTAGCAAGCACAATGATGAGGCGCCCTTGAGGCGAAGATGGATTTCCCATCTCCACGGGTTCTTGTCCAGGGCGGACGACGCGGTGATCTGTTGTTCGGATCACGTTGGACGGTATGTCGTGTCTGTGGGCAGGGTTCCTGCAGGGCGCATCCGTCGAATCTATTACGGTATCGATCTGGCGAGGCCAATCGCACTCAGTCCCAACCGGCTCACCGAGGTGCGTCGCGAACTCGGTCTTCCAGATGGCGCCCCGTTCGTCCTCGCCGTCGGGCGCCTCGATCCGCAGAAGGGATGGCCGATCCTTCTCGACGCGATGGCCCGGGTGATCGCCAGTCGTGACGGGGTCAGGCCTCACTTGGTGATCGTTGGAGGACCGCAACAAGGTGATCCTCAGTACGTAGACGACCTGCACGCTCGCGCATCGAACCCCGACCTGCTTGGGTACGTTCACTTCGCTGGCGTCCGTCGAGACATTCCTGACCTCATGGCGGCCTGTGATCTCTTTGCGTTGGCGTCGCGTTGGGAGGGGTTTGGACTGGTCTTTGCCGAGGCAATGGCGGCTGCCAAGCCGGTCGTCGCGACGCGGGTGTCTGCGGTGCCCGAAGTCGTTCTGGATGGCGAGACCGGCTTGTTGGTGGAGCCGGATGACGTGGAGGGGCTCGCTTCGGCGATTGGTCGCATGGTGTCCGACGGTGCTTTGCGGGCACGGATGGGAAGCGCGGGCTATCGTCGGGTTCAACGTGAGTTCGGCGCCCCGAGGATGGTGCGTGAGACACTCGCGACCTACCGGGACGTCATTGCTAATCGTGCAAGGTAGGCGTGCGCGTATCGAAACCGTGACACGGGTGACGAGAGTGCTCGCCGGTATGCTCAAGTCTGGGGAGTCTGCAACCGGCCAGTCGTTCGTTAGCCAAGGGTTCGGTTTCGGATGACGTCGCAACTGGCTTATCAATGACGCGTACAGGTGATGCCATGGTGGAGAGTTTGGTTGCGGGCCACCGAAGCACCGGTAACGGTGATGCGGATGTGGTGCCCCGCTATACGATTGGTGGCCGAGCACCGTCCGACGTTCGTGATGACGACGCCGGCATCGCGCTCCCGAGTGGGGCGCAGGCGTTACTCGAAGCGGAATACGAGAACATGCTCGCGTGCGTGCGATGCGGCCTGTGTCTCACTTCGTGCCCGACGTACGTCCTGACGGGCAACGAAAATGAAGGCCCGCGAGGCCGGATTGCGCTTGCTCGAGCCTTGACCGAGGGACGGATCCCTCTCACCGATGAGCTGCTCACCCATGAAGACACCTGCCTGGCGTGCGATGCATGCACCGACGTCTGTCCAGCGGGCGTGCGGATGGAACCGATCCAAGTAGCGTTGCGATCTGCCGTTGAACCGGCGGTGCGTCGGCCGGTGTGGGTGCGCGCGCTGCGAACCGTCGTCTTTGATTGGCTGTTCCCGTCAATGCCCCGCTTTCGATTTCTCGCATGGCTGGTCTGGATGTATCAGGTGTCTGGCCTCAGAACGGTGCTTCGCGCTACCGGTGTCTTGCGCCTGATCGGTATGTCCGCTGCCGACGATCTGCTTCCGCCTTTTGCACCACATTTCCTAATCTCTTCTGGCCAGACCTACCCGCCCGAGGGTGACCGGAGCGATCGGGTCGAAACGGTGGACTTCTTTGCCGGATGCGTGATGTCGACGGCATTGGCTGCGATTGACCACGCCACGGTGCGGGTTCTCCAAAGAAGCGGTTGCGCGGTTTCGTGTCCATCCGGTCAGGGATGCTGCGGCGCCTTGCATGCACACAGCGGGGATCGGACCGGTGCGGTCTCGCTTGCCCGGTCAACAATTGCGTCATTCGAGGCCGGTGGCGACCACCCGGTGATCGTCAACTCGGCCGGATGCGGAGCGATGCTCAAGGAATACGGGCATTTTCTTGCGGATGATCCAGATTGGGCGTCTCGCGCAAGGCGGTTCAGCGCCCGCGTGGTGGATGTCTCGGAGTTTCTCGCTACGCGCACGCTTCCGACAATGCATCCGATCAGTGCGGGTTCGGTGCGGGTGACGTATCAGGATGCCTGTCACCTTTCGCATGCGCAGAAGATCACGTCGCAACCGCGCGATCTGTTGCGGGCCATTCCTGGCCTCGAGTTGGCCGAGATGCCGGAACGGTCTCTCTGTTGTGGAAGTGCCGGGGTCTACAACGTGACCCACCCGGAGACTGCCCGTGAACTTGGTTCGCGCAAGGCGGAGTCAATCAACGCGACTGGCGCCGAGGTTGTCGTCACGGCAAACCCTGGTTGTTACTTGCAGCTGCGTGCCCGCCTTAGGGCGACTGGGTCGAAAACCGAAGTCCGGCACATCATGGAACTGCTTGATGAGGCATCCGCGCCGGTTGTCGCCCGATGACGATGCTTCGGACCGATAGCGAAGCGCATTCTCATCAGGCGGGGCGATGGGGTGTGGTCACACGGGTGTCGCGGGCCACCCGCGTTGCCATTGCCACCGATTTGCGACGGTTGGTTACCACGGGGGATGTGCTTGACGCAGCGACCGATCTGGAGGTCTATGGATACGACGCATCGTTCCTCACGCAGCTGAAGCCGGTTGTCCCGGATGTTGCGGTAATCGCGCGTTCGGAGGCCGATGTCGTTGCGGTGATGCGCTACGCCGATGAACACCGGATCCCGGTGACCCCACGGGGGGCCGCCAGTGGGTGCGGTGGCGGGTGTGTTGCGTTGCGAGGCGGGATTGTCCTTGCCATGAATGCCATGAACCGGGTGATCGAGATTGACGGTCCGAACGGTCAGGCGATCTGTGAACCCGGTGTCGTGCACGCCCGGCTCAACGAATTGGTTGCGCCGGATGGGCTGATCTTTCCACCTGATCCCGGTTCCAGTCGGATGGCGACTGTTGGTGGAATGGCCTCAACGAACGCCCACGGCGTCCGCGCGGTGAAGTACGGACCGACAAGTTCGTGGGTGCTCGGGCTGAAAGTCGTCCTGCCCAATGGTGACCTGATTGAGACCGGGTCGGTTGGCAGTCGTGCCAAGCAGTCGGCGGCCGGGCTGGAGTTGACGAAACTCTTCGTTGGCGCCGAGGGCACACTTGGTGTCATCACGCGCCTGAGGTTGAAACTGCTTCCGCGCCCCAAGGCACGCGCGATGGTCTTTGCGGTCTTTGATGTACTCGAACGGGCCGGCGAGGCGGTTCAGGCGGTCTACCGATCTGGGATATCCCCGTCGGCTATCGAGATCCTTGATTCCCGGTCGCTGCGGGCTGCCAACCTGTACCGGCCCGACCTTGGGTTGCGTGAAGCCGAGGCACTCCTCCTGTTCGAGGTCGACGGGAACCCGGCAGGCGTCCGTTGGGATGCGGAGCAGATTGCCGAGACGGTGCGCCCGTTGGCTTCCGAGGTGGATTGGTCGGATCAGGAGCCACGGATTGCAAAGCTTTGGGAAGCGCGATCGGTCGTTGGAGCGGCGGTCGGGGCACTTCGGCCCGGGAGTACCCGCGCGTACGCTGGCGAGGATATCTGTGTCCCGTTGTCGCGCATTCCGGAGACATTGCGCGGTATCCAGGAACTGAGTGCGAAGTATGACGTTCCCGTTGCCACGTACGGCCATATCGGGGGCGGAAGCCTGCATCCGGCGGTGCTGGTCAACGGGCGCGACCCGGATGATGTCAGGCGCGTCATTGCGTTGACCGATGCAATCCATCACCTCGCCCTTGATCTGGGTGGGACAGTGACCGGCGAACACGGTGTCGGCGCGGCGCGGGCCCCATACATGACACGCGAACACGGTGCGGCGCTAGACACGATGCGCCAGATCAAGCGTGCCCTCGACCCGCACGGGATCATGAACCCTGCCACGATCTTCCCCGAGGACATTCCGCCCACACCTGCCCTCGATGCGTCACTGGTCTCGGGTGGCATGTGACCCGTCGGCCAGGTCTGGACGTTCCGGCCCCGGTCCGGGTCTTGATGGTGATGGAAGCCACGATTGGAGGAACCAAGCGCCACCTTCTGGAACTCGCGACGGGTTTGCACAAGCTGGGGTGCGAGGTTTCCATTGCCTGTCCGCGCATTCGAAACGAGTCCCATGGAGATACATCGTTCTGGGATGACGCCTCTGGTGCAGGAATTCCGGTCATCGAACTGCCCATGGAGCGTGGTGTCTGGTCCCCGACGAACCTCGTGGCCGTACGACACCTGGCCGTCCTCCTGCGTCGGCACCGGTATGACGTTGTCCACGCCCACTCGTCGATCGGTGGGGCGGTCACACGAATAGCCGCCCAGATCGTCCCTCGCTCCATGAGACCGAAAGTTGTCTACACCCCTCATGGTTTCGCATTCCTCGCTGGCAGTGCTGTCAGGCGGAACATGTTTCGTTTGATCGAACGCCTTCTTGGGTTGGTGACCGACCGGATGATCGCGGTGTCGCCGACCGAGGCCGATATTGCGGTCGAGCATGGCGTCGTGCCGCGTGACCGGGTCGTGGCGATCCCGAACGGCATCGATCCTTCGGTGATGCCGCGTCCGGAACACAGGGATGACGTCCGTGCACGTGAGGGGTGGGGAGATGCCCCGGTCGTGATGACGGTGGCGCGCATGACACCCCAGAAAGATCCGGGGACTTGGTTGCGGGTGGCGGCGAGGATTGCGGCGGCATGCGCCGACGTGAGGTTCGTGTGGGTATGGGGTGGCGACCAACAGGAGATGGTCAAGGCTGAGGCCACGAGGCTCGGCCTGGGTGGGCGGATTGATTTCCTAGGCTATCGCGAGGATGCGCGGGAACTTGTGTCGGCGTCCACCGTCTTTCTCCTGACGTCCAGGTTCGAGGGTTTGCCGTATGTCCTTGTTGAAGCCCTCGCAATGCAGGTTCCGGTGGTAGCAACTGATGTCACTGGAACCCGCGATGTTGTCCGGCACGGGGTGACCGGTCTCCTTGCGCCCGTGGAAGATGTCGAAGCTCTTGCCGCTCACGTGCTCTCGATCCTTGATGATCGCGAACGCGGGGTTGCGATTGGACTGGCCGGGAAACGGGATGTCGAAGACCGATTTTCAATCGCGCAGATGGTCTCCCACACATTGGAGACATACCGTGACGTCCTCCGCCAAGGGTCTAACCGACGATAGTTGACCGTGACCGCCCTTCAGACGCGCAAGGTCTTGGCCGGATGCATGCATCTGAACAACCTCACCCCTCGTTGATGGACAATAGTGGGCGGGGCGCAGTTTGCGTCCGTCCCCGGACGGGGCAGAGAGACGACACCTGATGTTGAGGCATGTGACCAACTGGTGGTCAGCGGGTCTCCTAGCCACTGATGCCGTCCTGACATGCCTTGCGCTATTCGTTGCTGACTGGGCGAGACATGAGGTGCCCGTTGGTGATGAGGTGGTTCAGGGTTGGTTCATCAAGCCACCGGTCTACCTCGCGGTCATCGTGCTTTGGCCGGTTGCGTTGCGGGCGTTCGGCGCATATGACGCACATCGGACCCGGTCGCTGATCGATGAGATCGGGGTTGTGGTCCCCGGCATCGCCGTGGCGTCTCTGGCCCTTGTGGGGTTCTTCTACGTTTTCGAGTTCCGTTTCATCTCCCGGTTGTTGCTGGCCTATTTCGTTGGACTTGATCTGATAGTCCTGGTCAATCTGCGGTTGGTTGCCCGACTGTTGATGACTTGGCTCGCATCCGGAGGGCGCGCGGGTAGCCGTGTCCTGATCGTTGGCGCAGGTCCGGCCGGACGTGAAGTGGCATCGTTGATGTCATCGCGACCATGGGCAGGGCTTGCGGTCGTAGGGTTTCTCGACGATACCCAGGCAACCGATGTGGACGGTCATCCGATCCTTGGATCGACCTCCGATGCGGCAACGGTTGTCGCCGACCGTCACGTTGACGAGGTGATTGTCGCGCTGCCTCCAGAGCGACATGAACAGACGGTGCGCGTGGCACTTTCGTTGTTGCCGCTTCCGGTGCGCGTTCGCATTGTGCCCGAACGGTTCAACATGATTGCGGCTCGCGCCCGCATCGAGGACTTTTGGGGGGTGCCACTGATTGGCATCCGTGACCCGGCAATTACCGGCATGGATCGGGTGGTCAAGCGTCTCTTCGACCTGGTTATCGCGGGTATCGGCGTGGTGCTGCTTGGGCCGGCAATCATCGTTGTTGGGGTTGCGATCTCCCTGGATAATCCCGGGCCCGCTTTTGTCGGATTGCCAAGGGTGGGGGAGAATGGCCGTCAATTTCGCATGTGGAAATTCAGGACGATGCGGGTCGGTTCGGAGAACCAGCAGCATCTCAAGACTCGTGACGACCCGCGCGTCACTCGTTTGGGTCGTTTTCTGCGTCGATGGTCCCTCGACGAAATCCCGAACCTCTTCAATGTTCTCGTTGGAGAGATGAGCCTCGTCGGGCCACGTCCGGAACAGCCTTGGATTGTCGACAAGTACGAACCATGGCAGCGCAAGCGGTTCGCTGCGCCCCCTGGCATGACGGGATGGTGGCAGATCAATGGTCGCAGTGACCGTCCCCTCCACGAGAACGTCGAATATGACCTCTACTACATCCAGAACTACTCGCCGTGGCTCGACGTGGTGATCCTGTTGCGGACGGTTCCGGTGGTGCTGCGGGGACGGGGCGCGTTCTGACGAGCGGGGCGAGACCGCTGAGGACTATCGACGCGTAGTCGCGTGGAACCTCCGGTGTGCCCACTGATTGGTGGATTTCAACTAGGGTAGTCGTTTTCAGGTCAGCGGACGCCGAGTTTCCGGGACAACGCCGAACGACGCTTCGGAGGCGGTTCGGGCGGACCCCATCTGATCCGTTCAGACCCCAGAACGACCGTGTCGCCAGTCTTGATCCCGAGTTCGTCAAGGGATGCGATCACGCCGAGTTGGCGGAGACGCTGTTTTAGGTAAGCCTGCCCGGCGATGAGGTGGACGTCGATCATTGCCACCAGTCGATCAATAGGCTCGCCTGACACGATGAACCCAACGTCGGTCTTCTCGACATGGAAGTCGCGCGCCCGGTCCCGTGGGGCCGGGGTATAGCGTTCAAAGCCGGGACCAACGGCAAAACTGTCGACGTCGGCTTGCCGTGCGTCTGCCTCGGCCTGGTTCATCGCGTTCAGGCGGATGATGACCGCCCTCAGGACGTTGTCGACACCTTCACGCGTGGCAGCTGACAGGGGAAAGACCGGAATTCCGAGGGAAGCCATCTCAGCGCGGAACTCGGGCCATGCCTCTTGTGCCTCGGGAAGGTCGAGCTTGTTTGCGAGGACAATCTGCGGTCGCGTCGCCAACGCTTCCGAATATCGCTGCAGTTCCGTGTTGATCCTGTGGAAGTCACCGATCGGGTCGGCGCGACCATCGACGCCGGCGACATCGACGATGTGGAGGAGAAGGCGGGTGCGTTCAATGTGCCGAAGGAACTGGAGGCCGAGACCGGCGCCATCGCTGGCACCTTCGATGAGACCGGGGATATCCGCCAGGACGAAACTGTCGTCGGCAAACCCAACTACGCCAAGGTTTGGTTCAAGGGTCGTGAACGGATAGGCCGCGACTTTTGGTCGGGCGGCGGAAACTGCAGCAAGGAAGGACGACTTCCCGGCGTTCGGGTAGCCCACCAATCCGACGTCTGCAATGACCCGGAGTTCAAGGGCTACCTCGCGCTTTTGCCCGGGTTCGCCTCGTTGGGCGAATTCCGGTGTCTGGTGCGTGGCGGTCTTGAAATGGGTGTTACCAAGTCCGCCCCGGCCACCACGCGCGATCAGGACGCGCTGCTTCGGTTCGGTGACATCGCCAAGTAGTTCCCCGTTGGTGGCATCGTGCACGACAGTGCCGAGGGGAACTCGGATGACCGTGTCCTGTCCGGCGCGCCCGTGGCTGTTACGCCGTCCGCCTCCGGTGCCGTCCGGTGCGACGAAGTGTCGCTTGAACCGGAAGGAGATGAGTGTGTTCTGGTTCGAGTCACCCTCGAGGTAGATGCTGCCTCCACGCCCACCGTCGCCACCGTCTGGACCGCCGAGAGAGACGTACTTTTCCCGGCGCATGTGCATGGCGCCGTCGCCACCGTTCCCGGCTTTCAGGCTGATCGTTGCGTGGTCGTAAAACATGGTGCCTCAGTCAGACGCAGACCGCGCCCCCGTAAAGGGTATACGCCACGCCCCGGAAATGGCCGCGCTTCGCGCAAGGGGATTGTGCCGTGACCTCAGCGGCGTTATCCTGACATCATGAGACGAAGCCGGTATTCGGCGTTCGTTGATTGTTGCGTCGGCTGATCCTGTCACCTGCAACTGGGCTAGTTGCCCGTTGCCAAGATTGAAGCCATGCCCGATGCCATCGTGATTTCGACGCCGATTCCAGCGATTGAGAACGAACCGGGTGCGTCGCGTCGCGTTACTACGCTTCACGATCTTCTGGTTCGTCTCCGTGCCTATTTGCCGCCCAACACCGACTTGGGCATTGTTGAGCGTGCGTACGAGTACGCCGCCAAAGCCCATGCCGGCCAGAGCCGTGGTTCGGGCGAGCCCTATATCCAGCATCCCCTAGAGACAGCCCTGCTTCTGGCTGATCTGCAGCTTGATCGGGCAACAATCGCGGCGGCGCTTCTGCACGATGTGATCGAGGACACTGGCGTCACATTTGACGCACTGCGTGAGGCGTTTGGCATTGAAGTTGCCCGGCTCGTCGATGGGGTTACCAAGCTATCACGGATCCATTGGAATAGTCTTGAGGAACAGCAGGCCGAAAACCTGCGCAAGATGTTTCTGGCAATGGCCGAGGACATTCGTGTTGTCCTAATCAAGTTGTGCGATCGACTGCACAATGTGCGCACTCTGGACGGTAAGCGCCCCGACGCACGTCACCGTATCGCCCGGGAGACACTCGAGATCTACGCTCCTCTGGCGCATCGTCTTGGCATCTGGCAGGTCAAGTGGAAGCTTGAGGATGCTGCGTTCTATCACCTTGAACCTGAGCACTATCAGGAGCTGAAGCGCCTCCTGAACGACACGCGTCGGGCACGAGAGACGCACGTCGAGGAGTGCATAGAGTCCATACGCGACCACTTGGCGAAGACCGGGGTCACCTCCGAGATTACAGGGCGTCCCAAGCACATCTACTCCATTTACAAGAAGATGGAGCGGACGGGGCGGAGCTTTGACCAGTTGTACGACCTGCTTGCCCTCAGGGTTGTGGTAGGCACGGTCCCTGAGTGCTATGCGGCGCTTGGAATCGTTCACAGCCTCTGGCCGCCGGTTCCAGGACAGTTCGACGATTACATCGCGATGCCAAAGGGCAACATGTACCAGTCGCTGCACACGGCCGTGGTCGCGCGCACTGGCCGATTCCTCGAGGTGCAGATCCGCACGCACGATATGCATCGGATCGCCGAACACGGGATTGCGGCGCACTGGCGCTACAAGGAAGGTAGTCAGCCGGATACGCAGTTCGAGGCGAAACTTGCGTGGTTGCGCCAACTCATGGCGTGGCAACAGGAACTCTCGACGGCACAGGAATTCGTCGAGACCGTCAAGATGGACATCTTCCAGGATCAGGTCTTTGTCTTCACCCCACGCGGTGAGGTCAAGGACTTGCCGGCGCGGGCGACACCGTTGGATTTCGCCTACCGGATCCATACTGATGTCGGACACCGGTGCATCGGCGCGCGCGTGAACCAGAAACTGGTTTCCCTTGACTACGAACTCAAGAATGGCGACATAGTTGAAATCCTGACCACCAAGTCTTCGCACGGCCCAAGTCGTGACTGGTTGACGGTTGTCCGCACAGGCCACGCGCGGGAAAAGATCCGCCAGTGGTTCAAGCAGCAGCAGCGCGCTGAGAACATCATTCGAGGGCGCGACGTGCTGGAGAAGGAACTCAAGCGCCTCGGTCTTGGTGGCATCGGTTCCATCGCCGAGACACAACTAGAGACTACGGCTACACAGCTCAACTTCCAGTCGCTGGACAGTCTTCTGGCGGCGATCGGATACGGCGGCGTCGGATTGCAGACGGTCATCGGGCGACTGGGACTTCGTTCGGTTCCCGAACCAACATTCATTGACCTACCGGAAGTAGCACCGACGGCCGGCGCCAATTCCACGGGTGCGGTGCAGGTGATGGGTGTAGGTGACCTCCTGACACGCATGGCCCCCTGTTGCAAGCCCGTGCCGGGCGACCGGATCATCGGGTTCATTACCCGGAACCGGGGGATCACGATCCATCGTCAGGACTGCCACAATGTTCTGGCCGAGGATGAACCAGACCGTCTGGTGGTCGTCGATTGGGGACGCAGCGGGGTTCAGAACTACCCGGTGACGGTTCGGGTTGAAGCGTTTGACCGTCCCGGTCTCCTGCGTGACGTTGCAGCCGTGGTGGCCGAAGAGAAACTGAACATCACCGGTTCACAGGTCACCGTCGATGCCCACGAGGGAATTGCGACGATCATGACTACCGTGGAACTCGGAAGCCTCGCACAACTAAGCCGCCTCCTGACTCGCCTCGAATCGATCAAGGCGGTGCGGAACGCCAGTCGGGAGACGCGAGGCAATGGGGTGCAGGTTCCGGCAGGGTTGCGAGACCGGGTGAACTAGCAACGCCGGCATGACTGTTGTGCCATGCCGGCGTTGACCGCACGCCTCGATTGACCGCACGTCCTGATTGAACGAACAACCCCGACACGGAACCTCCGGGCCGGGGTCTGGTGTTCAGGAAAGGTCTGGCGAACTGGTGATCGCGCCCCGTGAGGCGCTGCCCACCTGTGCCATGTATTTCGCAAAGACCCCATTGGTGTAGCGGGGCGCGGGCCGCTTCCATCCGGTCATGCGCGCCGCGATTTCGGCATCTGAAACCGAGATGTCCATCGTTCGTGCCTTGAGATCGATCGTGACGATATCGCCGTCATGGATGGCCGCAATGGGGCCGCCGAGGGCTGCTTCGGGTGACACATGGCCAACCATGAACCCGTGGGTGCCTCCGCTGAAGCGTCCGTCGGTTATCAAGCTGACCGACGAACTGAGGCCGGCACCGTTGATCGCGCCAGTGACGCTGAGCATCTCGCGCATCCCCGGACCGCCCCGCGGCCCTTCGTAGCGGATCACAACCACATCCCCGGGGTGGACCTTCCCTCCGGTCACCGCAGCCATGGCCTCTTCTTCTCGTTCGAACACCCGCGCCGGTCCCTGATGGAATGTCCGGTCGTAGCCAGCGACCTTGATCACGGCACCTTCGGGGGCAATGTTGCCCTTGAGGATGACGATGCCCCCGGTCTCCTTGAGTGGCTTGTCCACGGTGACCACGACTTCCTGGCCGGGTGTCTCGATGGCCTTGGCCGCCTCTTCAGCGAGAGTGTGGCCGGTCACCGTTATGCAGGAACCGTCGAGTTTGCCTCCCTCGATCAGCCGCTTGGCGACGAACTGGATCCCGCCGGCGTCGTCGAGGTCGACTGCAACGAAGCGCCCACCTGGCTTGAGGTCGCAGATGAGTGGTGTCCGGTGACTGATCTCGTTGAACTCTTCAAGGGTCAAGTCGATGCCGGCTTCGTGGGCCATGGCTGGCAAGTGGAGTGCCGCATTGGTTGATCCGCCGGATGCACAGACGCCGGCGATGGCGTTCTCGAAGGCGGCCTTGGTGGCAATGTCGCGCGGGCGCACGCCACGGCGGAGGACGTCCATGACGAGGTGGCCGGCATCTACGCCCACTTGGTTCTTGCGCTTGTCCACGGCGGGCACGCTCCCGCTGCCAAGGGGGGCGAGCCCGAGGAATTCAAGGGCCATCGCCATCGTGTTCGCGGTGTACTGGCCTCCACACGCGCCAGCGCCCGGGATTGCGCAGTTCTCGATCTCGTCGAGGTCGGCGTCGGACATCTTGCCTGCTGAATGGGCACCGACGGCTTCGAACAAGTCGATGATCGTGACATCCTTGCCTCTGAATCGCCCTGGTTTGATTGGGCCGCCGTAGAGCAACACCCCAGGAATGTTCAGCCGCAGGAGTGCCATCGCACCGGCGGGAATCGTCTTGTCGCATCCCACAAGGATGATGAGGGCGTCAAACATGTGCCCGCGCGCAACGAGTTCAATGGAATCTGCGATGACCTCCCGCGAGACGAGGGACGCCTTCATGCCCTCAGTCCCCATGGTGACCCCATCGCTGATGGCGATGGTATTCAGTTCCATTGGCGTACCACCGGCGTCGCGGATGCCCTTCTTGACCTGCTCGGCAAGGGCGCGAAGGCCCCAATTGCAAGGCATTGTTTCAATCCACGAGTGAGCCACGCCGACGATTGGCCGACTCAGGTCTTCGTTGGTGAAACCGATTGCGTGCAGCATTGCCCGGGCGGCAATGCGGTCTCGCCCGTCAAGTTGTATGCGGCTCTGATGACGTGGATCGGTAACCAGGTCAAGAGGTGCTTTGGCGTCGCCGGTCGTTGGCGCGGTTCCCATGGTCGGGGTCTCCTTGCGATGTTTGGCCCGGCGTCGATTCCGGCGTTCGCGATTCTACGGTGCGGGTCTGCGCTTCGCGAACGGCAGGCGCAAGAAGTCTCCGCTGCGCGCTTCTGGCAGGTTCCGGCTCCCAAGACCAAGCTGAGCGACCGTTTCGGAGGCTGACGAGCAGGCGTCCTTGGCGGCGCCGGAGGGCGCGGAGCACGGTCACTACCTGTTCCGGGCTTATCTTGAGGAGGGTTGCCATTTCCTCAAGGGTTGACGGATGGATCTTCAGTGCCTCGCGAAGGTTGCGGACAAGCCGACGGACGTCAGAAGAACCGTGCGCGGACCCGTCAGTCGGGCGCACAGGAGCGGTACCCGACCCCTCGGACCGTCTCGATGATCTTCGGGTTTCCAGGGTCTTCCTCGAGTTTTTCACGGAGCCAGCGGATGTGCACGTCAACCGTGCGCATGTCCCCGGAGAATTCACTGCCCCAGGCCCGTGCCAACAGGTGATCCCGCGTAAAGACTTGCCCAGGATGCCGCAACAGGCAAGCCAGGAGGTCGAATTCGCGAGGCTTGAGCGCAACGTTACTCCCGTTTCTCGTCACGCGCCGTTGTGCAGGATCAAGCGTGATGGTGCCGAGCGAGATTGGACGTTGGGCCGACGCCTCGTCACTGCGGCTGTGGCTTCTCCTGAGCATCGCCTTGACGCGTGCGACGAGTTCGCGCATGGAAAACGGTTTCGTCAGGTAATCGTCGGCGCCGATCTCAAGACCGACGACGCGGTCAACCTCTTCGGTGCGCGCGGTCAACATGATGATTGGAATGTTTTGCAGCAGCGCCGATGGCGAACTCCTGATTGCGCGGCACACGTCCAGGCCGGTCAGCCGTGGAAGCATCACGTCGAGGACGATCAGGTCTGGCGTGTCACGTCGTGCAGTTTCAAGGCCGGTTTGCCCGTCGGTGGCAGTGACAACCTCATAGCCCTCTTTGCGAAGGCTGTAGCTGACACTCGTGATGATCGCGGGTTCGTCTTCGATGACGAGGATTTTCGATCCCATGTGATGTATGGTACCGACCATTGAAGCGCCCCCGATATCGGGGAGTTCTTGCGCTGCCTGACCGGGTGGTGATCTCCAATCGTAACTGTGTGATCATGGCGCTGTTACATTGTCCCCATAAGATGTGATCATCGGGTAATCCCGTGCCCCCGTTCCGGTTCGTTTGAAACGGTATCTGACGTGTTCAGTCTGCCTTCGGAGTACCTGTGATGGCACTTGAGACCGAAATCCGTAAGGCCTATCGCCTTCAGCTTGCCCAGCTTGGTGATGAAGTCCTGACCATGGGGAGCATGGTCGACAAGGCTCTCGAGCGTTCGATGGATGCCTTGGCGAGGCGGGATGTGGATCTTGCCAGGCAAGTCGTGGCTGACGATTCATTTATAAATGCCAAGCGCATGGGAATTGAAGAAGGCGCCGTCATTCTGCTGGCTACCCAACAGCCAATGGCGTCTGACCTCCGGTTCATTACCAGTGTCGAGCATATTGCGACCGACCTTGAGCGGATGGGTGACCACGCCCGCAGTATTTCACGCCTCTGCGTGAAACTGTGCGCCGAACCTCCGATGCGGACCGTCAACGAATTTCCGCGCATGATCGCGTCGTGCCGTGAAAGGCTGCGGCTGGCTCTCGATGCGTTCATCGAACGCGACGCAGAGAAGGCGCTCGCCTGTGCGAGGCAGGATGTCGAAGTCGACCAGTTGCAGGATGATGTCTACGACCTGATGCTTGCCACAATGGAGAAGGATGGAAGCACGGTCGTGCGGGCCACGTATCTCTTGTGGATCGCTCACAACCTGGAACGCGTTGGGGATCACATCACCAATGTGTGTGAACGGGTCATGTACCTCGCCAAGGGGCGACGTCACGAGCTTGACGAGGTCTAGATACTCGTTGATGCCTTGATGTTGGCTTCGGCCGATCACAAGATTGGTTCACTGTGAAAATCAACCTTCACGTCGTTGTTGGCGCCCTCATCTCCGCGACGTGGTTTCTTGGTCAGTGGTTCCTCTCTTCGGTAGGTCTCTCCCCCGGTACCAGCGCCTCGTCCATGGCGATGGCAGCCCCATCGTGGACGCTTTTGACCGGGTTCGTTGGTTTGGCACTCGGATGCTTCGGTGCGTTCGTTGTTTACCGAACCGATCACGGGAGGCAAGCGACATCGCGTGAGGCGTTCGCCGTGTCTGCACGGCAGTTGCGCCAGTCAGTGCGCTACGCGGTCGCGGCGACATCGCCCGATCTGTTGAACTCCGATGCCCCGGCGTCTACCCTGATACCTGCACGATTACCCGAAGAGGCGGAACCGCTCGCCGAGGCACTCGCGGATGTTGCACACACGTTGGAAGTGCATCGCGAAAGTGTCGAACGGGAACGGGTTCGAGTCCGGCAGACACTCGCCTCGATAGCTGAAGGGCTGATCATCACTTCGGAAGATGGGCGGGTGGCGGCTGTCAATCCCGAAGCGGCCCGTCTGTTGGATCTGCCAGGCGACGGCTCGTCACTGGTGGGACAGAGTTTGGTGACCGCCGTGCGGGACTACGAGGTAACCGAGACTCTCGTCAAGGCGATTGAAACTCGGGGACCAGTTACCAGGCACGTCCGACTGTCGCCGTTCTCCACGATGGGAGAACTCTCGATGCCTCGACGCGGGACCGGGGTTCGGATCGTAAAAGTGTCTGCCGTCCCGTTCGCGTCTCAGAGTCGCATGCCATCCGATCTCGGAGTTGGGGCATCGAGGCGTCCCGTCGGGGTCGGGGCAGGCGTCATCTTTCTTGAAGATGAGACCGAACTGCGTCGATCCGAGAGCATTCGCAGGGATTTCGTCGCTAACGTCTCGCACGAATTGCGGACACCCTTGGCGTCACTAAAGGCCCTTGTTGAGACACTCGAGGAAGGCGCGCTTGAAGACCCCCCGGCGGCGCGCGAGTTTCTCAGGCTGATGCACGTCGAAGTCGACAGTCTTACCCAACTGGTGTTCGAGTTGCTTGAGCTTTCGCAAATCGAATCCGGTCAGGCGGAGATGGAGAAGCGCCCGGTGGTGCCAATCTCACTTCTGGAGGCGGCCTACCGGAGGCTTCGTACCCAGGCAACGCGCGCGGGTGTCGACCTCCGAATGGCGGCTGAACACGGGCTGCCAATGATCAGTGCCGATCCAATGCGAGTTGGACAGGTGTTGCTCAATCTTCTCCAGAACGCCATCAAATTCACCCCGGAAGGTGGTGTAGTCACGCTCACGGCTGCGAGGGACGGGAACGGCATTCGGTTCGGGGTTACCGATACCGGCATAGGGATTTCTCGTGAGGACCTATCACGCCTGTTTGAACGGTTCTTCAAGGTTGATCGCTCGCGTGCGTCAGGTGGCACCGGCCTCGGCCTGGCAATCGCTAAGCACCTCGTGCAGGCCCACGGGGGGGTGATCGGGGCGTTCAGTCCTGGGGAAGGCCATGGGTCGACCGTCTGGTTTGTCCTGCCGACGAATGGCGAAAGCGTTGCACCGGTAAGCCAACAGGCATCATTGGCAAGTCAGACGCGCGGGGCTTTGCCATCGAGCGACGCCCCTGACGGCATCCCATCTAGTGCCGTTCCGGGTGTCCCAGCGACCCCGGACACACCGTAGGTGGCGAGGTAGTTGACGAGGGGTTCAACGTGCTCTCGGGTCGATGCGCCATCGAGAAGCAGTGCCTCAAGAACGTCCTGTGTCAACCCGAGTTGATGCTCCAGTTCATCTGACAGCAACTCGTTGTGAAAGGTGTTGCGATCAGCGCGTGGATCGTTCACGTACGCAAGGATTGCATCGACCAGTGCCGGGGTATCGACCTGGATTCGGATTAGTCCACTCATTCGTGCCCCCGTGAACCACGATACCGCACCTCCGCCGTTGCAGGCGGGCTGGCGCGGTATCGAGAGTGAACGTGATTCCGTTGCAATTAGAGTGCGCGGAGGGCGGCGAGTTCAGGTTCGATACCCGCCCAGTCGGCCGGAGACGCCTCTACGTGTGCGTTTTTGACAATCCCGTGGCTGTCGATGATGAATGTTGCCCGGTGGTTCGGAAGTTGCCCTTCATCGACGTTTACCCCGAACAACTTGACAAGCTGATGCCTGAAGTCGCTGAGAAGGAGGATGTGGTCGTCTGGGTCACATCCCTTCTTGAAGGCCTTCTGGGACGGGGAATGATCGGTGCTGACGCCAACGATCTTGGCCCCGAGCGCATCAAATTCTGCAACGTGCTGCGCGTGACCGCTGATCTGACGTTCGCACGTTCCGGTGAAGCACTTCGGGAAGAAGAACAGGACGACAGGCTTGCCCCGGTAGTCACTGATGGAATGCATCTTGCCATCGGTCCCCATGAGGGAAAAGTCCGGGGCGGCATCACCTACGTTAATCATTGCCATGTCCTTGTGAGAAATGAGTTGAACAGGAACGGGGTCGAGTCCGCTCTGCTCAGGGGAAGGCCGGAAGATTTGCGTGGCTGTTGGTCAGTGGATCGGCTTGCCGGCGTTCTTCCACGCAGTCGTTCCGCCTTCCATGATCTTCACGTTCGTGAAACCCATGTCGTGGAGAACCTTGGCGGCGAGTGACGCCTGTCCGCCTGCGCCACATGTGGTGATGATCGGGGTTGAACGATCCTGGAGGCGTGCGTCACGGTAGTGTTCGGGAAGTTCGGTGTCTGCACGCAATGGAAGCAGGCCGAGAGGAATGTTGATCGAACCGGCAACGGCGTTCCCGTGCGAATCTTCTTCCTGACGCACATCGATGACGATGGTCTCAGGGTGCGAAGCCATCTGGGCCTCGGCGTCATCGATGCTGATCATCGGGGCGACGGCGCGCCCCTCGGCGACGAGGTCCTTGAAGGTCTTGGCCATTGTTCTTCCTTTCAGGTGGAAACAGACGTGGAGTACCTGTGGTCGGGTTTTCGGGCGCGTTGGCACCCCCGACGGCAAAGACTACCGAGTGAACCGAGTGAACGCCAAACCCGGGAAACGGCAGTTGGGCAAGGATCAGCTTCCCGGAGGACGGAGGCTCCCATCGCGTAGGCGCTCGCCTACCATTGCCCCAGTCGGGATGGCCTCCGCGCCGCGTCCCTCAACCACGAAGGACGCGACGCAGTTTGCAAACTGTGCGGCCGTTTCGATGTCCCTTGTCTCCCCGTAGCGAATCAGGAAGGCGGTGGCGAATACATCGCCGGCGCCGGTTGGGTCGACTTCCTCGACGTCGTAGGCAGGGAAGCGTCGACGCGAACCGTGCTGCCAGACAACGCAACCGTGACGGTTTTCGGTCACCACGGCGAGGCGGGCGCGGGTCGCGTACTCCTCGACGAGCACCATGTCTCCACCAAGGTCTTCCGCGCTGAAGGTGATGACATCAAGGCGGTCCAGGTAGGTCTCGGCATGCCGCCAAGCGACTGGACGCACCCGTCCGTCGTCAGGAGACCATGCTCGCAACCACCCTTGTAGTGTCGCGCCGATCAACGCGGTCGATGGGAAGACGTCGAGCAGGTCGCGGGTTAGTTCCTGGGCAATCGGGCCAAAGTGGACCATGGGTGCACGGCGCCATGCGTCAGGAATGTCGGCGGGGACCAAGGGGGAAGCGACGGCGCGGACATACTGGACCCGACCATTTGGGGCATAGACGTTCTCAAACGTGGTCGTGGCTGAAGATTGCACGACCTCCACATCGATATCCCGGAAGATTCCCGAAAGGCCCGGCTCATGTGCGGCGGCCGTGACCAACGCGGTACGGCGTCCGAGTCGGCTTGCCGCAAGTGATGCGAAGGTTGCTGTCCCCCCGAATGTGAACCCGTCTGGCGTGCCCGGGGCGACGTCGCGGGTCACATTTCCGAGGATAAGTATTTCCGGGGTCGTGTCGTTACCCATTCACCGGCGCACTTAGTGGCGGAGCATGATCACGATGCGCCGGTTGTCGCCTTCGCCGGTACTTTCGGTGGCCACGTCCGGGTGCTCGGCAAGCACCATGTGGACAATCCGTCGTTCATTAGGGGGCATGGCCTCCAACTGGACGGGCGCGCCGGTGGCGATGACGCGGCTTGCGAACCGGAGTGCAAGGTCTCGGAGGAGCACCTCGCGGCGTGCCCGGTACCCATCGATGTCAATCGTAATGCGGACGTGGGTGTCGAGTGCCTTGTTGACCATGATCCCGACGATGAACTGAATTGCCCGGAGCGTCTCTCCGCGGCGGCCAATGAGATCCGCCGCGTCTGGCGCACGCACATTGAGAGTGAGTGGCTCGAGTTCCACGACCTCAATGTGGGCTTCGTCAAAGTGCATGTGATGGAGAAGTTCGCTCAGGATACGTCGGGCGGTTTCGGCAACGGCGGTTGCATTCGCCGACCCCTCGGGTAGCGGTGCAAATGCTTGCTCTCGGTGAGCCGCTTGGTGTCCGGTGTCCTCGGAGGGTTCATCGTCCTCAGCTTCGTCTCCTGGAACACGCACTGAGACACGAACGCGTGCCGGCTGCGCCCCGAAGCCGAGAATGCGTCCCGGATTGCCCGGGTCGATGATCGAAACAGTTACTTCGTTGCGGGCGCGACCCAATTCGGCCAGGGCTTGCGTGATTGCCGTCTCGACCGACCGTGCCGAAGTCTCAACGACCGAAACATCATTATTTGCCACCAGTTCGCCTCCCATCACCGCCATTGGAACCGCTGGAGCGGTTTGCGCCGTTCACGCGTCGAGCCTTGCCGGATGCCGGTGGGGTGTCGTCAATGACCGTCGCCGCGGATGTCGAAGTGCCAGGTAGGCGGACCGTGGCAAGCGACCCCAGACCGCCGATGAAGTATTGCTGGATGATGCCGTAAAGGTTCTGAGCCACCCAGTACAGCGCGAGACCCGAGTTTACCGAAAGACCGATCCAGAGCATCATCAACGGCATGAACTGCATCATCTGGTTCTGCATCTGCTGCTGAGGATCGGATGACGGCTGGGTCATCATCCGCTGCTGCACCCATTGGGTCGCGCCCGCAAGCACCGGCAGGATGAAGGGCAGGGCGTAGCCGAAAACGTGAATGACGTCAGGTTTGTCGAGGCTTTCGAGCCACCAGAACCCCTGCTTGAACGACGTGATGGCTGTTGCCAGGGTCGCGTCATCCATCCCAAGGGCCATAAGCCAAGCCCGGGGTTCATCCAATGGCGCTTCCGGATCGGCCAGCGTTCGCAGTGCGGCATAAAGCGCGAAGAGGATTGGCATCTGGAGAAGGAGAGGGAGGCACCCCGCGGCCGGGTTGACCCCGTGTTCCTTGTAGAGGGCCATCGTCTCGACGGAAAGCTTCTCCTTGTCCTTGGCGTAACGCGCCTGGAGGGCCTTCAATTCCGGCTGAAGGCGGGTCATCGCGCGCTGTGAGCCCAGCTGCTTGATGGTCAGGGGAAGGAGGATGGTTTTGGTAATGATGGTGAATAGGATGATTGCGAAGCCGGCACCGAACAGGCTGCTGAGGTAGATCAGTCCGAGCACAAGAGGGTGGACAAGAACGCTGTCCCACAGAACGACTACGAACGAAGGCAACGCTACTACTCCTCGCGCCGCGTGTCCCTCCTGACCGGTTGCATCAAGCGCGTCCGGTTGGTGGGTGCGTGGCGATTGCCCGCTTTCGGGCAGGCGATGTCAGACAATCTGGCGCCTCATGGCACCCGTAGCAACGGAAGTTCGGCAGGAAACTTCGCGACACACTAGGGCACGGGATCAAGGCCACCGGCATTGAAGGGGTGGCATCGGCTAATCCGGCCAAGCGCGAGCGTCGTTCCTCGCAGAATACCATGACGGGTTATCGCCTCTATTGCGTACTCGGTGCATGTTGGGTGGAAGCGGCAGATCCTTGCCGGGTAGATCGAAGTGCGGACGAACCTGAACGCGCGAATGCCAGCGACGGCAATGCGTGAGGCTAAAGGTGGATGCAACCCGTCGTTCGTCACGGCGCAGAGTCAAGCCTCACCGGTGCGTGAACAATGACGCCCGCCCGTCGCAAGCCCGTCTCCAGGGCGGACGCAAGTTGATCAAAGGGTGTGGATGCCGCGGCTGGCCGGGTGCCTATGACAACATCCCACTTGTCGGCGACACGTGGGAGAAGTGGGGCGAGAGCGGCTCTCAGACGGCGCCGAACCAGGTTGCGGATCACTGCGTTCCCAACGCGTCGTGACACTACGATCCCGAACCTTGCACAGGAGACGGGAACCGACGGTTCGCGTGCCAATGCGGTGACTTGGATCGGGCCGGCGCCAGTGGGGCGGGCACCGTCCCTGACGGTCTTGAAATCCGCGTTGCGGCGAAGTCGGCGTGCGCGCGGAATCAACCGATTGCTTCCGGGGGTGAAGATCGCCCGGCAAGGCGCCGGGCTTGTACAAAGGTCAGACAGTGAGGCGCTTGCGCCCCTTCTGACGGCGCAGGCGGAGGACGCGTCGCCCGTTTGCGCTGCTCATCCGCTTCATGAAACCGTGGACGCGGGAACGGCGGCGGCGCTTGGGTTGCCAGGTTCGCTTCACAAGAATACTCCGACGGGTCGCGCCCGACCGGCGCATACAGATTAACTTCCCGGAGTTTAGCAAATGCCGGATTGGGCAAACGCGTCCCGTAGGGAATCCGACGCGAACCGTCTGTGACTTGAGTGCCACGCGAGATGTGATGTGACGGCAGTCAGCGTCGGAAGCGCCTCAATTGCACGCCTCAGGCATGACGCCAATTCGGCGCCCAAACCTTCGATGGGAAGGGTCGTTTCGCGGCTCGGCGCATCCCATGGCACCTCCACGAAGCCTCTCGAACTGACGAGGTCGATGACCCCGTGGTACGCGCCAATGGGGTGTCTCAGGCCGATGGCATAGGTCCAAACGGTCTGGCCCTCAGCTCTCAGCAAGCTTGTGACGGCACCGATCGTCTCCGGATCGGTCGCATTCACCGTCACAAGAAGGACCTGTGGACGGCCATCGTTGCCCGAGCGTAAGGGCGCTGAAGGGTCGAAAAGTGTGCCTCCCAGGACGTTGGTGATGGCCTCGGCGATCGGCTGCGACGGCGCATCGAGTGCACCGATGTAGGCTGGCGACCCGAGAAGCTGGAGCGTTCTTGCAGGGCGCGCAATGACGGAGGCTACTTCGTCGAGCGTCTCGAGACCGATGCCGGGATAGTCGGGAATAGTCACTCCATCGTCGTCGAGAAGGCCGAAAAGCATCGCTCCAGCCTGTGCGTAGGCCATACGCTTTGCCGGTGATATGTCTTCGGCGTCACGGTTGAACTCTGCAAACCGGGGTACGCTCTCGACCATCGCCCGGAGGTACGCATCCTCGGGAACGAGTGCAAGTGCGGTCCTGAAGGCCTCATCGGCGCGAGAGTAGTCTCCGGTGCGTAGGGCGAGGTCTCCACGGAGGCGGTGCACAGGCATTGCGCGTCCGGCAAGGTGGCGACTGCCGTTGGACAGGATTTCTTCGAGGTTCTGGACTGCCATCGAGAGCCGACCGTGGCGCGCCCAGAGTTCGGCCTGGTTGAAGAGCACGACTGGATCGCGCGGGGCGATGCGTCGCGCGTGTTCGTAGCAATCGGCGGCTTCCGGATCGAGATCGTGTGTCTGGCAGATACGGCCTCGTGCCAGTAGGTAGAGGACGCGTTCGGGGTGCAACGCGCAAGCGGTGCGGAAACTTGCGAGGGCGCGTTCCCATTGACCGCGCGATTCCTGATCCAAACCCCGTTGGTAGTGTTGATCCGCGACGACGCGCGAGTGGAAAAGGGGCGACAGCAGGGGTGCAAGGCCGGCGTCGTCGATACGTGGGGCCGAATCCTCAGTGTGGTTCGTGATCCACGATTCGTCAGGCATCAGGATCGACCCTTGAGATGTTCCGGGTACGGCCGGGCGGGCTGGAGCATGAAGTTTCGGGCCATTGAGATTGTAAACTCGTGGCGCCGGCATCGGAGATGCGGGGTGTGGGTGCGGGCTTGGATTTGAGCTTGACCATTGCCCGCCTCGCACGGCTCAGGGGGGACATGATGACCGAGATTGCCATCGACGCCACTTCACCCGGGGCACATAAGCCGATTCGCATTGTCACCGACAGTCTCGCATGGCTTCCTGCCGAGGTTGTGCGCCAGTATGACGTGACAGTGGTTCCCCTCCATGTTTCATTTGGGGATGAACAGTTCACGGAGACCGTGGACATTACGAACGAGGAGTTCTACCGGAGGCTTCGCACGGGGTCGGTTCAGCCGACCACATCGCAGCCATCTCCGGGTGAGTTCCTTGACGCATACCGGCGAATCTCATCGACGGCTGGTGCGGTGATCTCGATTCACGCGTCCGCCAAACTGAGTGGGACCTATGGTTCGGCCCAGGTGGCTGCCGGGATGGCACGTTCGGAGTTCCCCGGTGTGCGGTACGAAGTGTTCGACACCAAGGTGATCGCTCCCGCCCAAGGCATGGTGGTCGTCGCAGCGACCGAAGCAGCTGCTCGTGGAGAGTCTGTCGAGGCGGTCCTTGAACTCATTGCGGCATTGGCCCCACGCACGAACGCGATGGTGAGCGTCGAGACACTGGAGTACCTGATCCGCGGTGGCCGACTTGGTCGGGTGGCAGGGTTCATCGGTGGCATGCTGAATGTACGCCCCATCCTGTCGTTGGCAGATGGAAGCCTGACCGCACGCGAACGTGTCCGGACCCGCCCGCGTGCGCTCGACCGCCTTGTTGAACTGATGGCTGAGGACGTGCCAAGCGGGCGCCTTGGGCACCTGGGCCTCATGCACGCCGAAGCACCGGAGGTCCGTGACGAGTTGCGTCGCCGGGTTCTGGCACGGTTCGAGGTTGAACGGGAGTTCAGTGTCGAAATCGGGCCGGTCCTCGGCACCCATGCTGGTCCGGGTGCATTTGGGGTGACCTATCACCCCGCCGACTGACCGGCATTGTCTGCGCGTTTCAGCCGGTAACTATCTCTCCGGCTTGGTTCCGTTTGCGGGTTCCGGATACGGCGAAATGACCGTCTAGCCAAAAGCGGAGAGGCTTGGCGGCCCACTCCGGACCAGCTGAGTCGACCCCAATCCGAGGACCCCTCCGAATTGGTTGGTCCGGGTTCGCCCGGGCAATCGGCCGAGGGCCGGGCAGAACCTGGACTGGAGATGACGGATGAGTGAGGTCAGCGGTGTCGTGGCGCCGGGTGACGTCGAGCGCACGGGTAAGGCGGCCCGGACCGGTACCGCGATACGGCCGGCCTTGCGGTGACGGTCCGTCGTCGTTGATAAACACCGCCCGAATGAGCACCGCACCAGCCGTTCCGTCCGGGCCGGTGACCGCATTCAGGCAGTGGTACATCCCGTAAATCAGGTAGACGTACGCGTGGCCCGGGGGTCCGAACATCGTCGCCGTGCGCGCTGTGCGACCTCGGCAGGCATGACATGCCAGGTCATGTGAACCGAGGTATGCCTCAGTCTCCACGATGGTCACAATGGCTCCCGGATGTGGATCGCCAGCCACGGATGTGCGGACAAGATGCCGGCCAAGGAGGTCGATTGCCACCTCCCGGGCGTCACGGTCAAAGAAGGTCCGGGGCAGGGATGTCACCTCTCCCCTCCTTATAATGTAAAATTGCGTTCATGGTGATGAACGCGATGGAGACCGTGCGGTGACCGAGTCCGAGAGCTTGCCTTTTGAGGCAGTCGACGAGGAAAAGGCGTTCAGGCCCGGCACCGAGGATGCACCCGAAGGTGCGGCCGGCGCCTATTCGGCGGCGCAGATCCAGGTACTCGAGGGGCTTGAGGCCGTGCGCCGCCGTCCCGGCATGTACATCGGCAGCACCGATGACCGTGGTCTCCATCACCTCGTCTATGAAATCGTCGACAACAGTGTCGACGAAGCCCTTGCCTCTTTCTGCACCCGTATCGACATCGCGATTCTTGCAGATGGTTCAGTCCGCGTCAGCGACGATGGGCGAGGCATCCCCGTGGACATGCATCCAACCCATCAGGTGCCGGCCCTGGATCTGATCTTCACGAAGCTTCACGCTGGTGGAAAGTTCGGTGGAGGCGGGTACAAGGTCAGCGGTGGCCTCCACGGTGTTGGCGCATCAGTAGTGAACGCCCTGAGCCGATGGCTTGAGGTCGAGGTGCACCGTGACGGCTCGGCGTACCGGCGACGCTACGAGCGCGGGGATGCTGTGGGGGAACTGGTTCGGATTGGGGCGTCTACGCGTCGGGGCACGTCCGTGACATTCATGCCGGACGAAACGATCTTCACCACCGTGGAATTCCAGTTCCAGACGCTGGCCGAGCGGTTCCGCGAAATGGCGTACCTGACTGCTGGGCTACGGTTTTCCTTCGTCGACGAACGCCCTGACCGGCGGACTGACGAAGCGAACTTCTGGTTCCAAGGCGGGATTTCCTCGTTTGTCCGGTACCTGAACCGCAAGTACAAGACACTCCATGAGACGGTCATACATGTCGTGAGGACGATGCCGACTGCAATCGCCCCCGTCAGCGTCGAAGTTGCGGTCCAGTACCGCGAGGATGCGGACGAAACGGTGTATGCATTCGCGAATACCATCAAGACCCCGGATGGTGGCGAACATTTGCACGGATTCCACCGGGCGCTTTCCCGCGTCATTTCCGACTACGCGGAGAAGAACCAGATGCGCAAGCCGAGCGACCCGCCCATCAAGGGCGAGGACGTGCGGCGTGGCCTTTCGGCGATTGTCAGCGTCAAGTTACAAGATCCGCAGTTTGAAGGACAGACCAAGGCCAAACTCGGCAACAGTGAGGTCCGGGGCGCTGTAGAGATCGCGTTTGGCAACTTCTTGAAGGACTTCTTTCACGAGAACCCGAAGGAAGCGCGCCCAATCGTCGAACAATGCCTGATGGCGGCGCGGGCCCGTGAGGCGGCGCGTAAGGTCATCGACCTGGTGATGCGGAAGGGTCCATTCGAAGGTTCGGCACTTCCGGGCAAGTTGGCAGATTGTTCCGAGCGTGACCCTCGGAAGTCGGAACTGTTCATCGTCGAGGGTGACTCGGCAGGTGGTACCGCGAAGCAGGGCCGTGACCGTGGGTTTCAGGCCATCCTGCCGCTCCGGGGCAAGATCCTCAATGTCGAGAAGGCATATGACCTCACGCCTGACAGGGCCCGGGAGGTCTCCGCGGAAGTCCGTCAACGGGCGCTGTCGCGCGTCGTCTCAAGTGTTGAGCTTCGTGCGCTTATCACGGCCCTTGGGACCGGGATTGGCGACCAGTTCTCGGTCGCGAAGCTTCGCTATCACCGTGTCGTGATCATGACCGACGCAGACGTCGACGGCAGTCACATCCGCACCCTTCTGCTGACTTTTTTCTTCCGTCACATGAACGAGTTGGTGACGAACGGCTACCTGTATGTTGCGAGGCCACCGCTCTACCGGATCACTGTCGGTGGGGGTAGGCAGACCCTTTACGCATATTCGGATCAGGACCGTGACATTCAGATCCGTGGGATCACCCGCGGACGTGTCGAGGTGTCCCGCTACAAGGGTCTCGGTGAGATGACAGCGTCCCAACTCTGGGATACCACGATGAACCCGGCGGTCCGGAAACTCTTCCAAGTCGATGTCCAGGACGCGGCAGCGGCAAGCGAAACCATCGAGGTGTTCCTTGGGGCGGAGGTTGCCCCAAGGCGGCGGTGGATCGAAGCACACGCTGAAGAGGCCCGAAACATCGACACGGTCGTCTGAAATCGCGCGTGGATTTCGAAGGCGTCCGCGGGTTCAAGCCGTGTCCCGAGCCGTGCGAGGGAGAGGGATACACTTCACGCGGCACGTCCGGTGGAAATGCCGGAGGCCGTCAATGACGACGGCCGCCATGGTGAGGAACCGCGTGGCAGGTCTGTCGGCTTCTACCGAACTACAAGGCACTCCACGGATCATCGTTGATGCATTCGGCGGCGATCACGGCCCTGGCCCTGTCGTGGAAGGGTGCGTCGCGGCGGCTCGGGAGGGTCACACGGTGATCCTGGTCGGTCACGAAGACGTGGTTCGTGCCGAACTTTCCAAGTATCCGGATGCCACGTCGTTGCCGATCGAGGTGATTGACGCGACCGAGGTGATCGGCATGGACGATCATGCGGCGCAGGCGGTGCGTGCAAAGCGCGGAGCCTCGATGAATGTTGCGATGCGCGTGCTCAAGGATGGGCGCGGGGATGCAGTCTTCTCCGCGGGCAACAGTGGCGCGGTCATGGCGTCCGCCTTGTTCACCCTTGGGCGCCTCGACGGTGTGCGCCGTCCGGCGATTGCGGCGGTTGTCCCCTTGCTGACTGGGCGAGTTGTCATCGTGGATGCCGGTGCCAATGCGGACTGCGATGCGGACAACCTGATCCAGTTCGCGTACATGGGCAGCATGTATGTCGAACGGATGTTTGGAGTGGCCCGACCGCGGGTCGGTCTGATCAGCAATGGCGAGGAACCCTCCAAGGGGAATGCACTGGTGCTGGCAACACATCCGCGACTGGCTGAAAGCTCGCTGAACTTCGTTGGAAATATCGAAGGACGGGAACTTGCGGCCGGTCATTGTGATGTGGCGGTTTGTGATGGGTTTACTGGCAACGTCGTCCTCAAGCTTGCCGAAGGCGTCTCCAAGCTCTGCTTCGACCTTGTGCGAACGGCGATCCGGAGCCGCTTCCATTACAAGCTCGCCGGCGCGGTGCTTCGGCCGGGATTGGTCAAGGCGGGAAAAGTGCTCGACTATGCCGAGTACGGTGGGGCCCCGCTCGTCGGTGTGCAGGGAAATGTGTTCATTGGCCATGGGAGTTCGAAGGCACGCGCCATCTCGAGTGGCGTGAGGACGGCTTCGGTGGCGGTCAAGGCCAACCTGATTCCGTCGATGCAGTCGGCTGTGGTGGCGTCGGGTGTTGCCCGCTGACCATTGCTGCAAGTGCTCTCGGAATTACGAGACGCCAAGCAGGGTAGCGAGGGCAGAGGCCAGTTTTGCCGGGTCATGCCGGTAGACCACGATGGACATTGTGGAGGGTGCGCCGGGAGTGGCGTCGCGGCTCCCGTGTGGGGTTGGAACACGTTCCGCCATGCGCGTAGCCAGGTCTGCTGCAAGGATGACGGCGTTGTCTTCTACGCCGATCTTCTTGAGGGTGTGTCCGCCTCCGAGACCCACCGTGTCGCGTGATCCGCCGACGTCGCGGTCACTATCGGCAACCACCGGCGTCGCCAGTGAGGCTGCGTACCGTTCGCTGATCACCCGGTCAGCCGATGCGCTGTTCACCAGGACGTAATCGAGAGTGAAGCCACCGTACGCGTGCAGGGCGCGGACATAGTCACCTACGTCGAACAGATCAGTCTGCCCGGGTTCGGTCATGAGATTGGCGATCAGGACCTTGCGGGCTTTGCTTGCACGGATTGCCTCGGCGACCTCGTCAAGCAGGAGGTTCGGCAGGATGCTCAGATAGAAGCTTCCGGGACCGAAGATGATGACGTCGGCCTCGCGGATTGCGTGGATGGCTTCGGCTCGGACGGGTGCATCTGTGTGGGTGACGAGACCAGTGGTGCCCCCGATCACCGACTGCGGATCCTGCCCGACCGCAGTCAGGAAGACACGCTTTATCGGGACTCCTCCCCGTCGGGCTCGGATAGCCGGTGCACCTGTCAGGATTGTGCCATGTTCGAGCTCGGCACAGACTTCAAGCACTTCGTCGAGGGGACGGATCATGCGGTCGGTTGCTGATCGCACCAGCGGTTCGTCGAGGCCAAGTGGAAGCAATCCGTCACCGATGCTTGCGATGCCAAGGAGCTTTTCGCCGAAGCGGTCGCGGTGCGTTTGAAGTGCCACGAAGCCGCGATGTCCCGCGAAAGCGACGATCCGCGGGCGACGCTGTGGCAGTCGGTAGTTGTAGACAAGGTCCACGAGACGTCCCTGTTCGTATGGTGGCTGCACGGCGAGAAGGAGCGAGCGGTTGAGTTGCACGACCGCGACCCCGACACCAAGGATGCCGATTGTCAGGAAGAGCAGGGCACGCCACGTCCGGTCAACTGGTTGCAGGGTGACGTAGAAAACCCATTCCGGGAACGGTTGCGTTCGGTAGAGCTGAACGAGAATGAAGGCAATGCCAAGTGAGATACCCGTGCATGCAATGACGAGCAGCAATATCCAGCGCTTGACATGCATGCCAAGGCGCGACCACTTGCCAAGGTCCGCTACCAGATCGCGTGCATCGGTCAGGACGCGCCCGGCCCCCATCAGGGTCGCATCCTAGCACGACGTGGAAAACGGCGCGGCAACCGGAATGAACACCATGGGGAGGCAGGGGGTGGAAGAGGCCTGATACGCGACCGTGGCTGGCCTATCATGCCTGCGAGGGTGAGAAACCGGTCTCCGCGGCGCCACGGACCACCTGCGCGGCACTGGCCCTAACGGCTGCGACGGCGGCCACAAGACCTGCGAGTTCAAGCCCTACCCGCGTTGGATCGTGTCGGACCGTATCTACCTTGTTCCAGAGCGACCGGCTCTCTGAAGCATCTTCTATGAGGTTGGTCGCGACGACCTCCACACCGAAGTCGTTGATCTTCCGGAGTTCCTCCGCGCTAAGGGTGAGGAGGTTGAGGCCATCACGTCGGTGTCGCTCGATCACGTGAGCGGCGGGCACACCGGTGTTGATCAGACTGTAGTCAAGGTTCCCGGGGCCCAGATAACCGACAATCTCGGCGATATGGTCCGAGATGGTCACCCCGTCGGTCTGGCCGGGTTGGGTGGTTGTGTTGCACACGTAGACGACGGTTGCGCCACGGTCGCGGGCATGCTCGATGGCTTCCCGTATCCCCGGGACGATAAGGCAGGCAATTACCGTGGTGAACAGGCTGCCGGGACCAATCGTGATCAAGTCCGCGCCTTTGATCGCTTCAGTCACCGGACCGTACGCCTGGACGCCGTCATCGCGAAGGTAGACCCGGCGGATCGCAGGCTTCTGGATCCCTCGGACACTGACTTCCTCGTAGCGGATTGATCCATCGACGAGTTCGGCGCACAGATGAGTATTGTCAAGCGTGACCGGCAGAATTTCGGCGAAAGGGTTGAGCAGGCGGTTGAGTTCGACAACGGCCCGTTCAAAGCTTCCGGTCATCTGAGTGAGTGCGGCAAGGAAGAGGTTGCCGAACGCAACGCCATTGAAGTTGTCAAGGCGGGTGCCGACCATGCGATGTTGAAACAGGTCCTTGAGGACGGGCTCCGCTTGAGACAAGGTGACGATGGCGTTCCGGATGTCTCCGGGAGCCGGGACGTTGAATGCCCCCCGCACAACCCCGGTTGAACGACCGGAGTCCATCACGGAGATCACGCCGGTTTGGAACCGGGTGTACTGACGAAGGCCAAGCATGACTTGGGAGGCACCGACCCCCCCGCCAATGGCCACCACCTTGAAGTCGCGGGCCGTATCCATACCTGTTCGGGTTCTCCGACGATGGTCGAGATTTGGTCCGCGGCCGCACGAAGGCCTCGAACGCAGGGTCTGCCACTGCTACTTACGGCCAATGATAGCTGAGGGTTTCGGCGAGGTTCCCGTTTGGGACCGACGATACTGCGGCGGCGAACGAGTACGATATGGCACGCGGAGCATGCATGTCTGACGAGAGAACGATGGAGACCACTCCTACCCGGCGCCGGTTGTTCTCGCTTGACGAGGCCAATGCGCTGGTTCCCCGGGTGGGGCGACTGGTGACGCGCTTGCAGCGAACGGCCGCTCAGTTGGCTCAGGTCCAGGCAAACCTCCAGAACCCTGGTGCCTCTCCGGTGGCAGACCCGGATGGCAGTGAGGCTAATTTGCACGGCAAGCGTCTCTTCCACCTGATGAATGACGCGGACCACTTCATTGAGATCATCCAGGCGGCCTTCGACGAGTTACAGGCCCTCGGTTGCGAGCTCAAGGATGTGCCGATGGGTCTGGTCGACTTCAGGAGCTTGCGAGACGGCCAAGAGATCTATCTCTGCTGGAAGGCGGGAGAGGTGAGGATCACGCACTGGCACACGCTGGAGAGCGGTTTTGCCGGGAGGCAAGCACTCTAGTGGTTGCGGGAGGTCCAGATGACGTCCGGTGAAGACGACGCGGTAGTTGACCCACCCGATGTCGCGAAGGCGTCGCCGGGTGCCGTGCCGGATGCGGTGATTGCCGAGATTGCCAGGCTGACCACGTTGGTCCCACCAGAAGAGGCGGCGGTCATCCTCGCGGCGATCGCACACCGCGCGGGTAACGAGCTTCATCGGTTGGCGAGGACGCAGGCTAACGTACACCGCGGGACCCCGGCATGGGGTCCGTGGGCCGCACTTGCGAACACCGCGCGCGATGCAGTGTTGAAAATGGCGGCGTTGCGGCGGGGGGCGGCGGATGCCGTCCGACCCGCCGGATAGGCCGCCTGCCTACGGTGCGGAAGCTAGTCCGCGTTCCCGTAGCTCCTTCTGGGCGACTTCAAAGCGGTCAACCGCCAGGCCACGTTGCTCTCTCACCCAACCGACGAGTTCTGTTGCGCCTTGGGCAAACGTTATTTGCGGTTGGTACCCGAGAAGTTCACGCGCTAGAGAGATGTCCGGGAAGCAGTCGCGGGTATCGCCAGGACGGAACTCGTTCAGTACGTTCGGGGTCATGCCGTCGCGGTCGGCACCCATCTCTTTGATGAGCGTCCAGGCGACGTCCGCAATGCTGATGGGGTTTCCGGTGCCGATGTTGATGGCATGATCGGTTGCGGTCGTGCTTTCCAATGCGAGGACATTCGCGCGGGCGATGTCCTTGGCGTGGACAAAGTCGCGCAACTGGCCGCCGTCCTCGTAGACCGGCGGTGCATTGCCAGCCAGGATCCGCGAACAGAAAATGGCACCCACTCCGGTGTATGGGTTTGACAGGGCCTGTCGTTGTCCGTAGACCTGCCAGTAGCGCAAGGCGACCGTGGGAATGGAGTAGGCTCGTCCGACTGAGAGGAACATCTCTTCGTGGTCGCGCTTGCCAATTGCGTAAATCGAGAGGGGTTGGAGGGGTTTCTCCTCGGTGGTCGGCGTGGCCGTGACCACCTTGCCGCATCCGGGTTGCGGACACTCCATTGCCCATCGGTGTTGCTGAAGTTGGGTCAAGGGTCGCAGCTTTGGTGCAACGACTCCGTGGTCGGGACACTGGTACGCGCCTTCGCCGTAGATGGACATGCTGCTTGCTACGACCATCTTCCGGAGGCGATCACGTACGCCCCGGGTATTCATGGCGGCGTCAAGGACGGTTGCCCCGCCAAGCGCGTTGATGTCCGTGTAGCGTCGGATGTCGTACATGCTTTGCGGCACCCCGACAAGAGCGGCTTGGTGGAACAGGATATCCACTCCTTCAAGCGCACGGGTGACTGCGTCGGTGTCTCGAACATCCCCGATGATGAGTTCGACGTCGCGCGATAGGTATTCCGGTCGCCCCCCGTTTTCGCGCAGAGCGCCATGAACCTGAGGTTCCAAATTGTCGAACACGCGGACGTCGTAGCCATGTGCCAGCAGTTCATCGACGATGTAGCTGCCGATGAACCCGGCACCTCCAGTAACAAGGGCCTTGCCTTTGACGGTCATCGGTACGGTCGCCTCCGTTGAAGACTTTCTCCCGGCTCAGGGTGCCGAAGAGGATTGGTTGGCCAGACACAACCTCCGATAGAGGCAGGAATTGGCCGCTGAGAACTGCGTGTCGGCAATGATGCCGGTCGTTCAAACGGGCGGGGATGCCACGGTGGCTACCGGGAGGAGCTGCGCCACGAAGCGTGCTCGTCGGCAATCTTGGCGCGCTCTTCCATAAGGCTCGTGACGACCTTGACGATGGCCCCGACGGCCATCAGGATTGTCGCGGCTCGCTGGATCAATTCGGCCCAGTCGCGGGTTGGGTTCGCTGCAGTCATGTTCTTCACTTGAAGGTGGGCATCGGTGTCTGGCGTCGGGTTGCGAAGTGCGACGGTGTTTACTGCGATGTCTGCGACGTGGCCCCCGATTGACCCGGCCCACCGAGATGCAACCTCGCGGTGTTCAAACGGTGTGAGGACTTGCCCGTCGAACCGCTCGAGAAATCGACGGCCCAGACCGGTTCCCAAGGCAAATCCGAGGCTCCGGCCGATGATCTGGGTGCCGAACAGGTTCGCGCCGGTCCTGACCAATGATGACGTCACGCCTACTCCGGATGGTTCCTAGACTAGAATCTCGTGCGAAGGTGCTGCCGGAAGTATGCCACCTTGACACTTCTGGGCGTTTGGGTTGGCGCGAGGGGCGACCTGTGATGGTTCGGCTCGTGGCGCGCCCTTGGCCCGCCTCGGATCAAGACGGAACATGCCGTTCCCTACGATCAATCTGGCGTTTTCTGCTACCGTCGGCCGAGAACTGTCCCGAGGAGTTACGAACCACATGGGTGTACCCGGTGACCGCGATGCCCGACCAGCCGCTTCACGATCAGTTGGCAGTCTTGGACGTGGGATGTACCGGCGTCGGGAACTGTTCCGAACGACCGGTGGTGCGGCAATGGGGGCAGTCACCTTATCGGGGATACCGGGAGGGGTGTCGTCGGCTGATGAGCCGTCCATTGATTTCAGTGAGCCACTGCCCCGGGCAGGAAGTCTCGGTGTCAATGAGGCGTTCAAGGCGATGTCGTTCGGTGATGCGTCGGGTGCCGGGTGGACACGGTGGACGGTCCAGTGGTTCAACGTCCAACCCGAGCCCGGTGAACTGAATCTCTTCTACTTCCGTGACGATAACGGCGACAGCATCCTTGAGCGGCAGTTGGCTTCCGGACTGAAGGTTGCGGCAATGGTCCTTGGCACTCCCGAGTGGGCGGCCGAGACCCCTGACCTGAAGCCCGGAACGTCGGTTCCACGCGGTCTCTATGAACCGGTCTTCATTGACGAAGAGATCAATGAGGACAATACGTGGGGCTATTTCATGTACTTGCTGGCATCGGAGTTCGCCGGCATGATGGACGTCTTCGAGATCTGGAATGAGGTGGAGATTCCCGCGACCGGAAGCAATGCGGTGTACAACACCTGGTCGGGAACTGCTGAGGAGTATTACCAACTGGTCAAGGTTGCATCCGAGGCGGCCAAGCGGGCCAACCCGGACGCAAAGATCATGATCTCGCCATACTCCTACTTCAAGGACAAGGATGCGGGAGGCGGCGACCGCTTGAAGTGGTTTGACGAGTTTGCCTCCGTCGTGAAGGCAAAGGGCGCCGACCCCTTCGACTACTTCGCCTTGAACCTGTACCGCAATCCCCACGATTTGTGGGACCGGTATCACGGTGGCGTCCCGCTCGCCGCGGAAAAGGCGGACCGCGTTGGGTTCCGCGCCCGGCTCGACGCGATCGGCGCGGTAGGGAAGCCGATCTGGTTGACCGAAATCAACGCGATGCCCTATGACGACCCGTTGCCAGGATGGAACCCGGCTGACCGTAACGATGGCTTCAGGATCACGATGGCGGAGCAGGCGGATTATGTCCTGCAAGCCCACGCGCTCGCGTTCGCAGCTGGTTACGAGAAGGTCTTCTTCCAAGCGCTACAAGATGATCCGTATCCGGTTCCCGATGAGCTGTGGGGTCTTGTGCGCTATTCGGATGACCCCGAGTTCGATCAGGATGCAACGCGGGCACGCCCGGCCTATCACGCTTACCGGATTGTCGCGAGGTTCCTTGCGGATGCGAACCGTGCCGAACTCCACGTCCGGAAACGGAATGATCCGTCAGGACTTTCCAAGTTCGCATCGCGCTTCGAGTGGGCGCAACATCTCGCCGTATTTCACAAGGGGTCAGTGCGTGCGTCCGTGATCTGGAATGGGACCGGCCAGGAGGCGAGTATTTCCCTCAAGGCAACAGGCACGAGTGCCATTTTGATCGACAATACGGGTTCGGAGATGGCTCTCGAACCCGGACCAGATGGCCGGCTAACGTGGGTGTTGCCAGCGGCCTATCGACACTTCGATCTTTTCGGTGGTGACCCGCCCGGCTACTTCTACATTGGCGGTCGGACGTTTGTGATCGTCGAACAGGGTGTGTCCCCTTCGGCACCTGTCGATGCTCAAGGCTTCCTGAGGCAAGACGGCCAGTAACCCGCATGCCGCCCGTCCGGCGTTTGAGGGGGAACGCAAACCTGTCGCAACACCGGCGCTGAAGGCTCCACCCAAGGGGGAAGCCTCTTCGTCTCGGGTTCCCGCTCAGGCCTTCATGTCACAAATCATGCCGTTGATCTGTCCGACTTTTTCGGCAAGTTCAAGCAATGGCTTTTCCTTGGCGATCAGGCCGTCGGCCATCGACAAGAGTTCCTCATCGATCTTGTCGATGATCTGGTGCAGTTCCCGTTGGGCAATCGCCGACCGCAGCTTCAGACCATTCTTCACGACATAGGCGATGAAGTTCCGGATTGAAGAACGGTATCGGGTCAGGCCATCTGGCGATGGATCTTCAAGGAGTTGCCGTCCCTGTTCCTCGACGTCCATGTAGAGGCGGTCGAGATCCTGTTGGGCAACGGTCCGCTGAACGGTTGTCAGCGCTTCGGCAAAGCTTGCCGGCGCACCAGCTGCACGCGTTGCCGGTTGCCCGGGTGTACGTGAACGGGTGATCTGTCCGGCTGTCGAACGGTCGCGAATCCGCAGTGGCATGTGGGCATTGTGACAGGTACGACGCCGAACGTCCACCAGCCGCGATGGATTGTTTTGACGCGACGGCGCCCGGCGCGAGCAAGTGGGGATTAGTCGGATTTCAGAAGCCTGGAAGACGCATGGGTAGTGATGCACTCGAGGTTGGCGGCGACCACTCTGGTTCGGCCCCGAACTGGACCGGGGGCAAATCGAGGAGTTGCCGTAGGGCAGAGGCCGACCGCGGACTGCTTCCGGAGTAGTGATTGTTCAGTAGGACGAAGACGTCACCGGTCCGGCCATTCTTCATCTGGTTCTCACGCCACTTCGAGATGAGCTCCGCCCACCGCCGAAGGTCTGCCCCGCGGTCGATGGTGATCGTTTGGTAGTCAATTGTGATGTCGTGATCGCCGGTGAGACGCAGGTACGCGAAGTCGGCGGTCTCACGGAAGGCTCGCGGTTCGTCGATTGCACGGGGCATGGCCGCCCATGGATTGGGACCGGGTTCCCAGTCGTTCCATATCCACGCGACGCGTGCCTCACGAAGGCGTGCCTCGACGTCTGGTGCTTCGATCCACGATGGGTGGCGGAACTCGACAGCGACGCGCAGGGAAGGTGGCGAGATAGTCGGAAGCAGCTGCAATGCTCGCGACAGTCCATCCGCATCGCGCGGAAACTGGAAACCCGGTCCTAGTTGCAGGACTACGGCGCCAAGGCGGTCGCCAAGCCTCGTAATCGTCTTCAGGAAATCCTCAAGTTGCCGAAGCGCGTCCGGACCCTGCAGACGTGCATCGTGCGTGATCTGCCGGGGCACCTTTGCGGTGAACCGAAACGTGTCTGGGGTTTGTGAAATCCACCGGTCAACTTCCGAGGCGCGTGGAGGGCCGTAGAAGGTGCGGTCGATTTCGACGAGCGGGAAGGCGCGCGCGTACAGGGCCAACCGATCGGCAGGTCGCGTTCCGGGGGGGTAGAGGAGGCCATTCCACCCGTCGTAGGAGAAGCCCTGCGTTCCGATGAGGATCGCGCCCGGTGTGCGTTCGGCCGGATCACTCATCGCCGGTCACCGCTGTCGAGATACTTGTACCGACTGTGTCAGGCTGAGTAATGCCTGTGATCTGGGATGCGGGTGGTGGGCACACAGGGACTCGAACCCCGGACCTCACGGATGTGAACCGTGCGCTCTAACCAGCTGAGCTATGTGCCCGAATGACACTGAGTGTAGCAAAATCGGGTTCAGGACCCCGTGGCTCGGGAAACGCGAAGTCACTCATGTGGTGCGATAGCGGAGGTAGAGCTCGCTTTCGTGCGAATAGACGCTTTTCAACGCAAGGTGCGCAAGCGCGTCCGCTGGAAAGGCGACGCCCTCGAACATGGTCACCCCGCCCCGCCCATTCTGGATTTTCGGGGCGATTGTCACGAAGACTTCATCGACCAGTCCGAGTGCAAGCATGCGTGCATTCAGGGCGGCACCTCCCAGGCAACAGAGGGTCCTGACCCCGAGGTCGTGACGGAAGACGTGAAGCATCTCCTCAAGCGGAACCTCGTGCTCACCCCGCGCGATGACCGTCGTTTGTGATGCGAGCGCTTCCAAGGTTTCGGGAGGGGTGGCGTTGCTCACGAAGAGGGCCGTCCGGTCTGGACCCCCCTCGAACATGCGTGGCGGGGTCGGAAATGCGCCCAGTGTGCTGACGGCCGCCCAGAGTGGTTCGGCGCGTACGCCACGGGCAACACGACGTGCCTGCCTCGCTTCGTCGTGCCACGGATAGCCCGGGTTGTCCTCGCGAAGAAGGGTTGCCCCGAAGAGGACCGCATCGCATTGTGCCTCGATGCGGGTCATGAGGTAGTGGTCCATCCGGCTGCCGATGAGACGGGTGGTTCCCGGTCCGCCGATCACCACCTTGCCATCAAGTGTCATGACCATGTTGACCACTACATACGGGCGGTTGCTCGGGGTTTGGGTTGCGAACCCGAGGTCGGTGTAGACCTCTTCACGGGTGATTTCGCCTGGTGGCGTGTCGATGGTGGCGGTCGTGATGGTTTCGTCGAGGAGGCGTTGCATCAGTCACGAGGCCTTTCTGTCGAAGTAAACCGTACCCGAGTGACTGTGATTTCGGGTCCAGGGCGGGTTGCTGCGGGTACCCTCAACCCGTTCCGGTCGTCTCGCATTCGGCACCCATTGCACGCGTTGTCACGCGTTGTCACGCGCAAGGTGGGTCTCATCGGGTTGGCCGGAAATCTAGTTGGATCGAGGCGATATCGTGCGGGCATTGCTAAGCGTGTGGGACAAGACCGGTCTGGCGGAGTTTGCACAGGGTTTGCATGATCTCGGTTGGGAGCTTGTCAGCACCGGGCAGACGCATGCAGCTCTGACCAAAGCCGGTATTCCGGCGATTTCGGTCGCTGATGTAACTGGCTTTCCGGAAATCCTTGGCGGACGGGTCAAGACCCTCCATCCGGCTATCCATGCCGGCATCCTTGCCCGGCGCGACGTCCCCGGAGACCTCTCGGCGCTTGCGGAACACGGGATTGTGGCGATCGACTTGGTTGTCACGAACCTGTACCCATTTGTCTCCACAATTTCCGGAAACGGTGCCCCGCCAGTTGTGGAAGGGCACCTCCCGGATGCCATTCGCGAGGCGGTGGAACAGATTGACATTGGCGGGCCGGCCATGACCAGGGCGGCGGCTAAGAATTTCGCCCATGTCGCGGTGGTGACAGACCCTCGGGACTACCCGGGGACACTTGATCGCCTTCGGGCGGGCACCTTGGGGGTGGCGGAACGCGTGAGACTTGCGCAGGCGGCATTCGCGCACACGGCCCAGTACGACGCGTACGTGGCAGCCTACTTCTCGGCGATGGCCGGTCAGAAGTTTCCTGACGCCGTTTCCCTCCCGCTGACCCGTGCGTCGTCGCTCACATACGGAGAGAATCCTCACCAGGCGGCGTCCCTCTACCGGCTTGCCGATCCGCGGTTGACCGGGCCTGGTCTTGCAGATTTGGTGCACCTGTCGGGAGATGACCCCTCATACAACAATCTTCTGGACCTGGATTGCGCCTACGCGATAGTCGCTGACTTCACCGGCGTGGCCGTTAGCATCGTCAAACACAACAACCCGTGCGGTGTCGGGGTTGGTTCTTCGCCCGCGGACGCGTACCGGCGCGCATATGCCGGCGACCCGCTGTCAGCATTCGGTGGCGTGGTGGCGTGCAACAGGATTGTCGACGGCGACATGGCGCGGGCGATGAGTGGAGTCCTGTACTGGGTGCTCGTCGCACCGGGGTACACGGACGAGGCGCTTAGGATTCTTGGTCGACGCCAGACCCGGGTCTTCTCACTTCCTGTCCCGTCCACCGCCGGCATGCTGTCAGCATTTGACTGGCAATACCGGCCCGTGACGGGTGGGTTCCTGGCCCAGTCACACGACACGATCAATGCGGACGAGGTGACGTTTACGGCCGCATCTGCCCGGAAACTCACCGACACCGAGGAGAATGATCTCCGGATGGCTTGGCGGATTGTCAAGCATGTTCGATCGAACGCGAGCGTGTTCGTGCGCGACGGCGCGGTGCGGGCCGTTGGTGCGGGTCAGATGAGCCGCCTTGACAGCGTGGTTGCGGCGACCCGGATTGCATCACGGAGTGCGCAGGATGCCAGGACCAGTGATGCCGCACTGAAGCAAGTGGAAGCCGGGCACGTGTCACCGCTTGTCGGATCGGTGATGGCCACCGACGGCTTCTTCGCCGATCCGGATGCGGTTGAGGCGGCGTGTGAGGCTGGTGCTACGGCAATTGCCCATCCGGGCGGAGGGCGGAAGGACGCCGACGCTTCAGCGATGGCCGACCGCTACGGCATCGCGCTTGTAACCACTGGGTTCAGGCACTTCCGCCACTGAGGGAGCGACGTCCGGAATGCGTTCTGCCGGACGACGTCGGGCCCGTCCATTTCCCCGAAGTAGGGTTTGGGCGGTGACTGAAGCCTGTTCGGCAAGGCGACGCAATCCGGCACACTGGGACGGTCAGGGCCTACACCCGCCTTTGCGACGTAAAAAGCGGCGACCTCGATAAAACGAGGCCGATCATCGCGAAGTGATGGTGATGGAACGACAGTTATTGCTGTCCCCGCATTGCCCCAGTGTGGAAAGGGACGTCAGTGCTCATTTGACCGGAGCGAGCCGTCCGGCTATCGGCGGACTGTGATCCCCAGTTCCCGGGTGCGTTCTCCAACCGCCGCGATTTCGGTGGCGTCCGCGGTGTGGAGTGGCGAAGACATCGTCGGGTGGGTGATGACACCCAGAGAGACGAGCGACGCCTTCATGCCCCCGAAACTGCGGGCATGCCTCCCTCCCGCGGTCATATCGAGGAGTCCCATGGCCGCGTCAACCAGATGCTGCGCGGTGCGTGCGGCGTCCAGGTTGCCTCGTTCGGATTGTTCCCAAGCGTCCACACAGGCGCGAGGTACGACGTTGGCGATTCCTGGAATGCATCCGTGGAGGCCGGGGATCAAGGCGACCTCGGTCATGGCCTTCGACCCGAGGAAGATGCGCAATGGAACTCCGGCCTCCGCAACGGCGGATGCGAGTTCCCGTGCCCATGGGAGATCACCTTGGCTGTCCTTTATCCCGGCCACGGTTCCCTCCCGGGCAAGCTCGATGATGGTCGGGATTTCCACGCGTGTCTTGACCGTTGACGGAATGTTGTAGATGTATAGGGGCGCGTCAATGGCATCGCGCACTTCGCGATACATGTGAAGCAGCTCTTCCTGACTGTTGCCGTAGTAGTACGGTGGGGTCACGGCGATTGCGTCGGCCCCAACGGCGACGGCACGGCGCGCGTGGCCGATGGTGAGGCGCGTGCTGCAATCGGAGACGTTGGCAATCACGGGTAGTTTGCCGTCAAGGGTGTCCACGATCGTCCCAGTGACGTGTTCGCGCTCCTCCGCGTCGATGCAGGCAAACTCGCCGGTGGTTCCACACGCCCAGATGCCGTGCACCCCATTGATCATCAGATACCTGGTCAGGCGCATTAGCGACCGTAGGTCAACCTGGCCATCTGGCATCAGCGGGGTCAGGATTGGCGGCACGATGCCACTCAGTGCGGTCAGGTCGGTCATTTGTGTGTTCCTTCGGGAAAGGATTGGTGTTCCGGCAGGTCTCGCGGTTGTAGCACAGTCGGGTTCGACGCAGGGATCAGCCAGGGCGGAACGGGTCTAGGCGCGCGACGTGGCGTGTGGCGCTCCCGAGGACGCCGGTTGCTGTTGCTTCCAAGGTGCCCATTGCGACTGACGGCGAGAAGTACGGCGTGTCCCACGAAACGGCGTCCCCGGCGCGAGTGCCCGGTACTGGGAAGAGGCGTGCCGAAAGGGGCTTGTCCAGTCTCACGGCCAAGGTGGCCATATCGAGGATGATCGCGCCGAGGGTTCCAGCGGATATGTCTCCGGACAGGGGAACGGTGTCGAGTCCGAGACCGCAGACCGCGCTTGCCAGCAACAGGCGCTCGATTCCGATGTGGCCCGAAGACGCGCGTTGCGCAAGGACGCTGTCCTCCAGCACGGGCATCATGAGGCCGGAGAAGGCAAACGGTCGCGCTCTTCCACCAGGAGTCATTCCAGTCATGCCCGTGGTTGTTGCAACTTCTTGCAGGCATTCTGTCAGGAACGACGCAACGAAGACCGTACCGGAACCGCCGAACGCGGGCAATCCGAGGCGTTCAAAGGCGCCGCCGATGCTCGTGCCGTCGCCAGGCAATGGGGCGGGGGAGAAGTCGACGCCGTTGAACCGAATTCCTCCCAGACGGTCGAGAGCGCCACGGACGATCCCGGCAACTTTATTGACGGCCTCGGACAGGGATCCGACAAGACGGGACCGGGCGTCCTCGAGGCTTGACGCATGTGTGAAGGCGTCGACGACCAAGTCTGCGCATTGCAACCCAATCCCGACAGCAGGGGTGTCCCCACCATCGTGATAGGCGGCTGGGAAGAACGGGATGTTTGGTCCGCAGTTGGCGAGGGCGGCGAAGCGGAAGTTGCCGAAGCCACCATCTCCATCATGCGCGATGTGGGACACGGCACTCCCCGCACTTCGGCAAGCCCCGATGTTGATCTCCGCGAGACCGGATGGCTTGCGTGTGGCAACGGTCGCGGTCACCGAAATGAGGGAAGTCGTCGAGATGATTTCCGGCACGAGTTCAAGCAGTGGTGACCAGATCGCATCCGGTGTGCCGAGGGTGTCGATTGTGCCGAATGACACGTGACCGAAATCGCTCAGGCGTGACGTCTCGTCGAGGAACGCGGCCTCGTCCAAAACGTCACGCGCAATGCTGGCCCCGCTGTTTGTAATTCGGTCGGTGACCGGAGGCAGGGCGAGGCGAACGGTCTGGGATTCGATGCCGGCTCGGTCCAATGCCTCGCGGATGGCGAACGCGATCGTTCCCGCACGGGACACGAGTCGGGATTGTGTCCCGGGGGGCACGGGAATGCCGACGGTGATGGCGCGGACTTTCATGTGATTACGATCAATTGGCAGGTCTGGCGAAGCGTCTATGAACACGGCGGGGCAGGGCGCAACGCACCGACACTCGCGGGCGTCGCTCCGTCGATCACTACACTCTATATGAACCGAAACGAAGTGAATGACGACCCGCGACACAGATAGCGACCACAACATCCCTGCCCCCTCGCCGGTGACTGATGCACCCGTCGAGTTTCCCGGAGACCATGCGTTGGATGTGCCTCCGGCATCTGTTCGCGAAGCGTCCATGAACAAGGAGGGGATGGTGGGGGGCGGTGACCGCGAAACAAGCCCGGTGGTGGTGGCGCCAGTCCGTCGCCGTCGCGCGGCGCGCGTTGCGTCTGCGGTGCGGAATGACCTTGTTGATGGGTTTGCCCGGAGGTACCCGTTTCCACTGGATCAGTTCCAGTTAGAGGCAATGCAGGCGCTGAGTGCGGATCGGTCGGTGCTGGTTGCTGCGCCGACGGGCACTGGCAAGACGGTGATTGCCGAGTTCGGCGTTGAACTTGCGCGAAGCAAGGGCATGCGTGCGATCTACACGGCGCCAATCAAGGCGCTATCGAACCAGAAGTTCCACGACTGGCGGGCGACGTACGGGGAATCGGTTGGCCTGCTGACCGGCGATGTCACCGAGAATGCCTCGGGTGACGTCCTTGTGATGACCACCGAAGTCCTCCGCAACATGGTGCTGCGGAGCCCGGAGGCGTTCGGCGACACCGCCGTGGTGATCTTTGACGAGGTCCACTTCCTTGCCGACCCTGACCGGGGCACGACGTGGGAAGAGGCAATCCTGAATTGTCCGCCGCACGTCCAGCTGGTTTGCCTCTCGGCCACCGTTTCGAACGCTGCCGAGATTGCCCGCTGGATCGGGCGTGTCCATCGCGAAACAATCCTCGTGGAACATTCGACGCGGGCGGTTCCGATTGACCACCTGTACATCCATGATGACCGGATCTGGCCGCTGGTAGACGCGACCGGAAGGCTTCACGAACCCTTGCGCGTTGGTGGCGAGACGCGGACGCCCCGGCCGATGGGAATGGGGCGCGGTGCCCGCCCGAAGGAGTTGCCACGCCCGCGGGATGTCCTGGGGATCCTGGGCGAGAACCAGATGCTGCCGGTGATCTACTTCCTGTTCGGGCGGCGGGCATGTGAGGTTGCCGGTGCCAGTTGCGACCGACTCGACCTCGGTGGCGATGCCGTGACACGCAGGAGGCGCACCGAACGGGTACGCCAGACGATGGAGGCGCTTGGGCCTGAGGACCGGACGCTTGCGCAGGTTCGCGATCTGACCCGCCTTCTGGAACGTGGCATGGCGTTCCACCATGCCGGGGTCCTTCCGGTGCTGAAGCAACTTGTGGAGGGCCTGTTTTCGGAGGGCCTCCTTGGTGCGGTCTTTGCAACGGAGACCCTGGCCCTGGGTGTGAACATGCCGGCGCGGAGTGTAGTGATTGCCGAACATACGAAATATGACGGTGTGTCGAGGCGGGTGCTGTTGCCTAACGAGTATTCGCAACTGTCCGGTCGCGCTGGTCGTCGGGGCAAGGATGAGCGGGGGTTCGCGGTATCGCTTTACAGTCCGTGGACGACGTGCGCCGAGGTGCAGGAGCTGATCGGGGCTGATCTCCTGCCGGTGCGAAGCGCGTTCACGCCGCGGTACCACACGGTGGTCTCGCTGTGGGATGGCACGCGGACGGGGCGCGAACGGCTTCAACGGCTGTTCGCGTCGAGCCTGAGGCAATTCCAGACCGATGATGCCTTGCAGGAGGCGATGGCCGAGGTGGAGGACCTGCGTGCCGAGGCAGACGAGAGGCATTACGTGTGCCCGGTACCGGACGTGGCTGATGACGCGATCGTGGAGTACACGGCGCTAAGGCGCGATGGTGCCGAGGCGCGCCGGCAGGTGGAACGGGCGCGGATTGCGGTTGCTGGGGCGGCTCGTGATGCCGGTCACCTTCCCTGGAACCCACCATCCCCGGTGGCGGTGAAGCGCGCGGTCCAGGGGTTCACCGGGGGTGAGGTGGTCTACCTTTCGAACTGGCGTGCGACGGTGGCGCGGGATTCCGCAGCCGATGACGAAGCGGCACCGGGGAGTGCGCCCCACACCACCACAGCTTTGTTTCCTGACGCTTCTTCCTCCGGGGGTGCGTGGTCGGTCTTCCTGCGCCGGGATGGTTCGGGCCCAGGGGTGTTCGTGGCGGAAGGGCAGGTGATCCGGGTCCGGCAATGGTCGGTGGTCACGCGGCTTTCATCTGGCCGGGATGGTGTCTTGCGCGTGGGGGTTCCGGCGGATCTGGCGGACGCGCACCCGCTTGCCGACGCGCGGACGGTCCTGGACCCGATGGGATGGGCGAGGTTCGAGGCGAGCATCACGGCCCTCGGACTTCCCGATCTGGGCCGGTTCGAGGCTGACCGGCGTGCCAGGCAGCTGGAACTGACTGAACGCCTCGTGACGCCCCACGTCTCGCGTGAGGCGATGTTGCAGGAGCGCGTGGGTGGCCATCCGTGCCACAAGTGCCCGCACCGGCCGGCACATGACCGTGCATGGCGACGTGAGCGCGAGGCCCTCCGCTCGGTGACGGAGGCTGAGGCGCACGCGGCGCTGATCGAAACGGAGGCGGCAACACAGGCCACGAGGACTCTGGATGCGATTGTGTCGGTCCTGGGCCGTTTTGGTGCGTTGACACCGGCCCGGACGGGTCTGGCGCAACCGACGGAGATCGCGGTTGGGTTACGGTCGCTCTATGACCCGAATGGATTGCTGCTGCTGAATGCCGCCCGCCGAGGCTGGCTTGACGCCTTGACGCCGACGGATCTGATGGAACTGATCTCGTGGTTCTGTTATGACCGGGATACGGTCCGCTACAACCGGTACTGGCTCTCGGCAGTCATGTCGGAGGTACGGAACCGGCTTGATGAGCTTGGTGCCGAGATGGTGCAGGCCGAGCAACGTGTGGGCCTGACGATCACTTCGGGGCTGAACCGCAGTTTCCACGGTGTGCTGACGGCGTGGTGCCGTGGTGAGACGTTTGGTGAGCTTCTGGACAGCGTGGGCGTGAGTGAAGGTGACTTGCTGCTGACGATGAACAAGACGCTGGATCTGGCCTCGCAGATGCGGGAGGCGCTCCGTTCACTTGGTGACGTGCCGGGAAGCGGCGACGTTACTGCCGATGGTGCGCCGGGAGCGCGTCCGGGTGGGCGTGTCCGCCGGGGCAGTGCGGTCGTGGACGTTTCACTTGCCGGGCGGCTTGAAGCAGGTGACCGGTTGGTCCGGCGAGGGCTTGTTGCCCAGTCGTTGAAAATGATCGTGAACTCACCCGGAACGGATGCATCGCTTGTGGATGACGCGCCCGCGGTCATTGACCTGTCGCCTCCACGACCGGCCCGGGGGCGTCGCCGGGCGATGATCCCTGTGCGTCGGCGGGACCGGCCTCCGACTAATTAGAGAAGTCACATATGCATGCCTGAAGGCGAGCCCCGGAAAAACGCTGCGCACGACGCCCGGTTTATAGATGCTGCGCGTTGATGGCGGGATAGAGCCCGACGTACCGCCGGAAGAGTTGATCGTAGATTTCGCGGCTGGCGGGATCGGGGTGGACGGTTTGCCCCAGGTGGACCATTGAGTCTCCGGCTGAGGATAGGTCCGCGAAGTCGCCAACTCCGACGGCGCCGAGCATCGCGCTGCCAAGCACGCCATTCTCGGTTGTGGCACATGGGCGGAATGTGAGGCCGGTCAGGTCTGCCTTGATCTGGTTCCAGAGTTGCGCGCGCGCGCCACCGCCGGCAACACGGACTTCGCGGATCGGCGTGTGCCCGTACTGGACGGCGTATTCGAGGATGTGCCTGACGGAACAGGCGACGCCTTCAAGGACGGCGCGGATGAGGTGCCCGGGTTCGGTGCTGATCGAGAGGCCGGTGAAGGCACCGCGGGCATGGGGGTTCCAGATGGGTGCGCGCTCACCTTCGAGATAGGGAAGGAAAGTGAGGCCGCCGGCGCCGGGTTCGATTGTTGCCGCGAGCGCAAGGGCGGCGGCCTGCCGAGCATCCGGGGCGCTCTCTGCCACCTGAACGTCGACGGTGCGCATGATCCAGCCGAGTGATGCCCCACTGGCTTGGGTCGGCCCGTAGAGGATCCATCGGCCCGTGTCGACGATTCTCGCGGTCATCAGGGGGCCGGTGTCCTGTGCCTCGGCTGGGACGGTGACTCCGGCGACCTCGGATGTGCCGGAGACGTCGCACGCGGTTCCGGGATGACCGAAGGCACCGGATCCAAGCATGGCGGCCATGGCATCTGACCACCCGCACACGACGCGCAGCCCCGGTGGCAGGCCGGTGGCACGTGCGATCTCTGCGGTGATGGTTCCGACGACGTCGCGTGGTGTGCCGGCATCTGGGACGGCTTCCGGGGGGAGGTTTCCCAGATCACGCATCCCGATGATCGGAAGCATGGTCCCTTGGTGGACCAGGCCCTTGGCCGACCAGGCATCGGTGCGCATGGACCCGGTCAGGATGAAGTGGACGTAGTCCTTGGGCAGGAGGATGTGCGCCAGGCGCGCGATGGTGCCGGGTTCGTGCCGGGCGAGCCACCGGCCCCGGGCGAGGGGCCACGATGCGTCTACCGGCCACCGCATGCCGAGGAGGTCATGGAGGGTGGCGGATCCCGACGCGTTCGACAATTCAGCGGCTTCGGCGGCGGCCCTGGTGTCCTGCCAGAGGATCGCAGGCCGGATGGGCTTGCGGTCGCGGTCGAGCAGCACGAGAGTTGGCGCCTGACCTGAACTGCACAGCGCCGAAATCCGTGACGGGTCGGCATGGGGCGACGCGATGAGTTGTCGGATGCACTGGATGGCGGCGGATGCGTAGTCGGCTGGGTCCTGTTCCGACCACCCTGGACGGGGCCGCGACACGCCATAGGACACACTGGCGATGGCGAGGAATGTCCCGGATGCGTCGATCAGGGCACCCTTGAGGGAGGTGGTGCCTACGTCCAGTCCGATGTATTGGGGGATGGTTTTAGCGCTCACGAGATTATCCGTTCCCTGCCCTCCGGAACACTCCGCAGCCCTACCCCACCCTCCATGCGCGGCTTGATTTGCAGACGCCGAGCTTTGCCCGATCGCCGCCTGATTTATAGACGCTGCGCTTCGCGCGGTGGCCTGAAGCCGACCCTTCGAGTGGAATGCGTCAGACCGTAAGGAGTTGCTCGCGTTCGGCGTTACTTACCTGTCGCTGTGACCGGATCATGTCCATCAGTTGCCGCCGGATCCGGATATCCCCGATGAGGGCTGCCCCGGCGAGGCGTCCTTCATGGAAGAACAGGCGCCGGTAGACGCCTCGTTCCTCGTTCATGCGTCCCAGAGCTTCCATGGTTGGAACGGACTCGGGCATGATGCCGATCGCGGCCATCTGACTGTCGAACATGGTGCTGGTGTAGTAGGGCACCTCACGGTATTCCTGTCGTGCGCCAAGCATGTTGGCACCGGCGGTCTTTCCGTGCGAACCGGCGTTGTTCCATGTGCCCATCTGGTTGTGGGTGCCGATTGAGACGTCGAAGAACTCGGCAACGTCGCCGGCGGCGTAGATGTTGGGCACCGAGGTCTCTAGGAACTCATTGGTGACAATTCCACGGTTGACCTTGACACCCGTGTCGCGGAGGCACTCGATGCGCATGCGTAGTCCGAGGCCCGCACCCAGGAGGTCGCAGTCGATGATCGCCCCCGACCGGCAGTTGACGGACGAGATTTCGCCATCGGCGCCGGCGTTGACACTGGCGATCTCGTCTCCGTAGACGGTGTCGACACCGACCGCCTTTGCGAGCCGGTCTACGAAGGCGCCGCCCTCGGCATCAAGGATTCGGTGCAAGAAGCGGGTGCCCCGGATCATCCACGTGGTGCGTACGCCGTGGTGACGGAAACCCTCGGTCAGTTCGTAGGCAATGAAGCTACCACCGGTGACGATGGCGTGTTTGGACTTGCGGATGCGGTCGAGGATTGTGGTGGTGTCGTCCAGGGTCTGGAAGTGGTAGATCCCTTTGGTGCCGCGCGCACCGTCCACATTCAGGAGGTTGGGAGTACCACCGGTCGCCACGAGGAGGCGGTGGTAGGTGAATACGCCGTGGGTATCGGTCTCAACGAGCTGCCGCTCAGGGTCGATCCGCACGACCGTGGTGCTGAGCAGGAGTTCGATGTTGTTGTCGGTGTGCCAGGCGAGGGTCTTGATGAATGTCCGCTCAGGGGCGGTGATGCCCTTGAGCACTTTGGGAAGGGCGACCCGGTTGTAGAGCGGGTGGGGCTCGTCACCGATCAGGATGATGCGCGCGGTGGCGTCGCCCTTGCGGAGGGTTTCGGCTGCGGTGGTCCCGGCTACACCGTTGCCGATGATCACGAAAGTCCGGGGTGCGTCGGTATCTCCCACGTGTGGGAGGATACCGCAGTGCCAAACCGTTCCCGCGGTATGGCGCCCAGGTGATGAGTTTGTCCGTGAGTGGAAATGAAGGCCTCGGGGACGACCCACGGTCCGGCGTTGCGCCCAGTTGGACCGAATGACAGCATGGCTTGGACACGCTGGTCAATCGGTTTGCGAGACCCGTTCACTACCTGCCCTGCCACTTGTGCGATGGGTCAGTTTGGCGTTATCGGGAGTTCGTTACACTGACGCAAGCGCATCGAGCATGCGGAGAGGCGGTGATTTATGGAGAAGGAACACGGGCCCGCTGACTCGCGGGAGGTTGCCATGGAGGCACTCGCTCACGTGACGGAACGTCTCGATCACGCAATCTCCCTGCTCGCAGATACGGATGTCGAACAGGTTCAACGCGCCTATGAAGTGACTCGCGAGTGCACCGAGCAATTGGCGAGGTCAATCTGGTTTCTTCGCCGTGCGGCACGGGTGGACGAAGACGCTTCGGCGTCCTGACGGCTGCGACACGATAGCGTGGCCCGATGACCAAGTGCCTCGCGCCGCGGACAGGTGACCCGACTGTCGTGCTAACGCTATCAAAACGGGTCGCCGCAATACGATCGTTTCTGAGCGCGAGTGGCACCGCCCCCACTTCGATGCACCGGGCCCTCATCTCTTTGGCGGGATTGCCAGGTTCGGGCAAGTCACACTTGGCCCGTGACCTTCACGACGGTACTCAGGCCGTGGTCGTGCGGACTGATGAAGTCAGGCAAGTACTGTTCCCGGTACCAACTTATGCCCGCGACGAAAGTGGCACGGTGTATCAGACCTGCTTCGCGGTAGTGAGGGCACTGCTTCGCGATGGCTATTCGGTGGTATTCGATGGGACCAACGGTCGCCGGACTGGACGGCGGAGGCTTGCGACGATTGCCAGGGAGACGGGCGCCTCGCACCTGCTGGTGCTTGTCACCGCTGACGATGAGGTGGTCCGGGGTCGGATCACTGAGCGCCAGTCCGGGCGGGCGCCGTCTTTTTCTTCCGGGGCCGGCTGGGAGATTCATCAGCTGATGGCAGCTTCAGAAGATTACGGTGGGCATTTCGACCTCGTGGTTGATACCGGATCGGAGACTTCGAGCGCGATGACCGCGATGATCGGATTCCTCCAGGGTGATCCAGGTGGTCTCGATGGCGTTGGAGCGCAGGACAGCGGATGGAAATCCCGACCTGGAAGGCGTGGAAGGAAGTCAACATGACGACATACATGGAGCGTCTGGCACAGGTGTCGCGGAAAAACGAGAGCCTCCTGTGTGTCGGTCTTGATCCGGAGCTGCACCGGCTTCCCGAACACCTCCGAGGCTTGCCGTCGCATGAGGCAATCCTGGCTTTCAACAAGGAATTGATTGATGCCACCTGCGACCTGGTGGCGGCGTACAAGCCAAACCTTGCTTTCTATGAGGCGCTTGGCCCCGAAGGCATGGAATCACTCCGTGCGACGGTGCGACACGTGCCCAATGGCGTGCCGGTGATCGCGGATGCGAAGCGCGGCGACATCGACCACACAATGCGCCTTTACGCGACGGCGGTGTTTGACGTGTACGGTTTCGACGCGGTGACGGCGAGCCCGTATCTTGGACGAGACGCGTTGCTGCCGTTCCTTGACCGGGCTGACCGGGGAACGTACATACTTTGCAGGACTTCCAACCCCGGTGCGGCGGACATTGCCGAACTGGATGTTGGGGGCGAACCACTCTATCTGCGTGTGGCCGAACGGGTACCGACATGGACATCGCACGCGAACATTGGACTGGTCGTCGGGGCAACGGCACCGACACAACTGGCGCGGGTTCGCGCGGTGGCGCCGGTCGTGCCAATCCTGCTGCCGGGAGTAGGCGCGCAGGGCGGCGACCTGGAGGCGTCGGTAGCGGCGGGACTGGACCAGACGGGGGACGGGCTGTTGGTAGTGGTCGCCAGACAGGTCATGTACGCCTCAAGCGGGTTGCGGTTCGCCGAGGACGCGCGGACAGCGGCGCGGGAAATCCGGGATCGGATCAACGCCGCCCGGGTGACCGCGGTCGACGCACTTCGCGGGAGATAGTCCCGGTCCCGGTGATCGATGCTGCGGCCCTTGACGCAACGCCGCGCGCGCCTCGCTATGACCCGTCGGTGCCGATGGCATTTCAGTTGGATGATCTGGTGCGCCTCAAGAAGGCTCACCCGTGCGGCGGGACAGATTGGGTCGTTTTCCGCCTCGGTGCGGACATCGGGCTGAGGTGCGGCACGTGCGGCCATCGTGTCCTGGTTCCGCGACGCGACCTTGAACGGCGGGTCGTGCGTCTGCTCAGGCCGGGCGATGCCGAAACGCACGCGTGATCAAAGGCTGCGTGGCATCAGTCCGATAAATGCGATTAGGAGAAGCCCGGCCAGGGTGATGACCCCGTATTCCAGAGTGACACGCAGGCGCAGCCGGGCGTGCAGGGCATACGTAAGGATGCCGGTGACAAAGTAGTAGACGGCCAGGAGGAACGCACCTCCCTGAAGCCCATTGAGCGGCCAGTAGTTGAGTGCCCAGGTGACTTCGCCGACTCCGATCCCCGTCACTGACGCGTAGAGGAGGGTTCGCCGCCACGAAGGGGCGAGGGTCCTGAAGCGGCCGCTTGCGGTCAGATCCGGTGCCCGGACGACTGGGAAGCGCCCGCTCATGCGAAGGCGTTCAGGGACGCTCAGGGTCGTGATGTCCAACGTCGGTGTCGGTTCGGGCGTGCGGTCGGGGAACGCCACCTGCGTCAATCGGAGGTGCCGGGCACTGAGAAGGATGGTGACGGCAACGATTGCCGTCGCCGAGAACAGGCTGCGGGTGCGGGTCTGGTAGATCGCGCCGTACAAGACGAATGCCGCGACATACCCGGTTAGGGCGAGCACTGTTTCACCGTAGTCGCGTCGCAGGACCTGCCTTGTGAGCGCCCACTCGGTCCAGAGGACTGCGAACGTCAAGGCGCCAAACCCACCGAGCCCAATCACGAACTGGGTGCCTGTTGGCAGCAGTGGCAGGAAGAAGAGAGCGCCGAACACCAACGCGCTCGGAAGGATGAACTGTTCTACCGTGGAACCCCGGCGTGCCTCGCCGCGAAGGATCAGATCCAACCCCGCGGAAACCGTGATGACGATTGCGAACGCGAGGCCAAGCAGTGGCAGACCGGTTGCACCGACGCTCAACGCGACGCCAAGGACAACCACGGCTACGACGACGGTGATCTTTTCTAGCGTCTGGATCGACATCGTGATCTACCGAAGGGTATCTGGCGAATGTGCTCTGCGTCCGTCACGACACTTCACGCGGCGGTGCTACACTCGCCGCTGTTAGGGTTTTGCCCCTGATCGTTGTGCAGTCGGACCGGACGTGACCCGCCCGCCAGCAGCGTGTGGCAGTCGTGCCCGGTGGTTCTGGCAGGGGGTTCGCGCGTGAGTAACGTGGTTCTCGTCTTGAACCTGAACTACGAACCGCTGAATATCTGCGGTCTCGGTCGAGCGGTTGCCCTCGTTGGTTCTGGCAAGGCCGAGATCCTTGCTTCAGGAATGGAAGACATCCGGACCGCCCGCGCCGTGATCCCCCGGCCGAGTGTGATCAAGTTGCAATACCTGGTCCGGAGGCCTCGGGCGCAGGTGCGTCTGACCCGCCGCGAAGTGTTCATCCGCGACGACTACACCTGTCAGTACTGCGGTTTGAGAGGTCGTGAGCTGACCCTTGACCATGTGATCCCCCGGCACCTTGGTGGCCGCCACGTCTGGGACAACCTCGTGAGTGCCTGTCGGCCGTGCAATCATCGGAAGGGGGGCAAGCGCCTCGATGAGACGCGGATGCGCCTGGCGCGCCCTCCGCGACGTCCGCCTGCCACCCAATACTTCACCGGCGTGCAGCGTCAGAATCGCGAAGAAGCTGAAGCATGGGCGCCCTACTTACCCGCGCTCGAGACAGCGCTGCACGGTATGTAGAACCCTCACAACACGTGTGTGACCGGGACCGGCATCTCTTGTCGGCGATCATCCAGTTTGGGCATAGCGTTCACGGGTTGCCTGGACGACGGCGGAGACGCGGCGGTCGGTGAAACGCTTGAGGAACCTTGCGCCAAGCCAGAAGCCAACCCCTAACGTACAGATCACCCACCAAGCTGGTGCGAAGTCGCGTGTCCAGGCCCACCCACCTAGGGCGAGAAGGAAGAACGCGAACCATCTGACCAGTCCGGTCGCGAAACCCAGGAACATTGAGGTGCGGTCGCTGGCACGGATTGACCACTCGACGACACGCGTGGCAAGTGCGGTGATGATTGTCGGCTTGTCGCCAGTCGAGGTTTCGGCGGTGGCAATCCAGTCCAGCCACTGCCTGATCGGTCGGCCGTCGTAGACGAAACGGTCCCTAAGTGCGGCATAGAAGAGGTACCTGCGTGCCTTGACACGCTCGAATGCAAGGTCTCCGCCGTCCGCGTCGTCAGCGATCCGGTCAAGGGCGCGTTCCTCGTCGGACGAAAGGAAGACGCGTTGCACGGTCAATTCGTCCTTGAGAAGCTCGATCAGCGGTGACGTCACGCCAAAACCCTCCCGCAAAGTGTATGCATCCCCGCCGCGCGCCGGTTCCTGAGCCTGGTACGTTTCTGTCGATGCCACTGGTTGCTCACCTTTGCTAGGATAGGGACAGGTACTTGGGAGACCGCGCATGACTACGACCGCTACCGAACAACCGTTGGTGACGCTCAGTGAAAAGGCGTCCAATGAACTGCGTCGGCTCATCGCGGCCGAGGAACGCGACGACATCGGCTTGAGGGTCTTTGTGTCACCAGGTGGCTGTTCCGGGCTTTCCTATGGCATGGCACTCGAGGAACAGTCCGACGATGGTGACTTCGTCGTGAACTATGCGGGTATGCAGGTCTTCGTGGATGAGTTCAGTGCAAGTTTTGTGAAGGGTTCCCAGATCGACTTCGTTGCGGGTCTGATGGGTGCCGGTTTCACGGTTCAGAATCCCAATGCGAAAAAGAGCTGCGCCTGCGGCCAGTCGTTTGACACCGGCGAGAATGCCGAGACGGCCCAGAAGTGCAGTTAGGCGCCGAAAGGTCGCCTCACGTGTCCTCGCCGCCTGACCGTCGCGGTTCCCCGGTCTCGATCGATGCTCGCGACCTCTCCAAGCACTATGAGGTCCACCGCAAGGCACCGGGGGTACTCGGCTCCCTTCGTGGCCTCGTTTCCCGGACGAACGACACGGTTCGTGCCGTCGATGGGGTGTCATTCCAGATTGCCGAGGGAGAGATCGTAGGTTTCCTTGGCCCGAACGGTGCCGGGAAGACGACGACACTGAAACTCTTGTCGGGTCTCCTCCACCCGAGCGCCGGACATGCGCGTGTTCTTGGCTTTGATCCCTGGAAACGGGACCATGCTTTCCTTCGCCAACTTTCGCTGGTCATGGGCCAGAAGAACCAGTTGTGGTGGGATATCCCGGCGATGGAGACGTTCCTCCTGAACCGCGAGATCTACGAAATCCCCGAACCGGTCTTCCGGGAAACGCTGACCGAGTTGGTTGATCTTCTGGATTTGGGCCGAATTCTCCACGTGCAGGTGCGCAGGCTTTCGCTTGGGGAGCGAATGAAGTGCGAACTCGCGGCGGCGCTCCTTCATCGCCCTCGTGTCCTCTTCCTTGACGAGCCCACGATTGGTCTGGATGTCGTGATGCAGAAGGCCATCCGGCAATTTGTTGACCAATACCGCCGCCGGTTCGGGGCCACGATCGTCCTGACTTCGCACTACATGGACGACGTCAAGGAATTGTGTGAACGGATCATCATCATTGATCGAGGACGCGTGATCTATGACGGCGCCTTGGCCGAGGTCTCCACGGTGTACGCCGCCTACCGTGTGATTACCGTCCGGTTCGAGCGAGCGGTGGGCAACGACGAACTTGATGGATTTGGAACCGTAGCGTCGTTCGACGGTTTCACCGCAACGCTTCACATTGCCCGGGCCGATGTCTCGACCCAGGCCGCGCGCCTGTTAGCGTCGCTGCCTGTCGCCGATGTCACGATCGAGGAACCGCCAATCGACGATGTCATCAGGCATGTCTTCTCGGCAAGCGAACGCAATCGTGACGCCAAGGCGCGGGAAACCTCGCCGGTTGGCGCGTAGACTTTAGCGAGAACGCACACCCCGAACACCAATATTTGGGGATCGTTCGCTACGGGGTGTGCTCGGCTTCACGGAGGTTCAGGCGATGTATTTTGACCCGATGTACTTCGTTTTCTCGATGCCCGCGTTCCTGTTCGCGATGTACGCCCAGTGGAAGGTGAGTTCCACCTTTGGCAAGTACCGGAACGTGATCAGTTCCAGTGGATTCACCGGTGAACAGATTGCCCGGCGATTGCTGGATGCCGAGGGCTTGTTTGGAGTGACCATCGAGGCGACGCCAGGGGAACTCACGGATCACTATGACCCGCGCACCAAGGTCGTGCGCCTGTCCGAATCGACGATGTACCGCACGTCAGTGGCGGCGGTTGGTGTGGTGGCGCATGAGGTGGGTCACGCCATTCAGGATGCGACAGGCTATGCGCCAATGAGGCTCAGGACGAGCCTCGTGCCGGTTGCAGGTCTTGGCAGTTCCCTGGGCTACATCCTCTTCTTCGCGGGAATGTTTCTCAATTTCTTCAATTTGTCACTCATCGGACTGTTGCTCTTCAGCGCGGCGGCGGTCTTCGCGGCGGTGACGCTGCCGGTCGAGTTCAACGCGAGCAACCGGGCGATGAGGCTTCTGGTTGACAATGGCCTGGTGACTTCCTACGATGCCGACCTTGCGCGGAAGGTACTTGACGCCGCCGCCCTCACGTACGTGGCCGGACTGGCACAGGCCCTCTCCCAAGTGCTGTACTACGCGATGATCCTTTCAGGAATGCGGCGACGCGACGACTGACCTAATGATTGCCCCTATCACCACGACGGCTACACCGGCGGTCACGCCAGTGGCACTCCCTCCCATCACGGACCTCTCGTTGACCTCGCTGCGGCAGGTAGTGACCGAGCTGGGCCACCCTGAATATCGTGGCGACCAGATTGCAGCTTGGGTGTACCGATCCCAGATTGGTGCATTTGACGAGATGTCGAACCTGCCAAAGTCCCTCAGGCAAGCGCTGGCCGACCGTTTCAGGTTCGGTGCGCTTGCCTTGGAGGCGGAGTTCGTTTCCTCAGACGGAGAGACGCGCAAGGCCGCCCTGCGACTACCTGATGGCGACCTGATCGAAAGCGTCCTGATGCGCTACCCGACCAGGGATGACGGAACCGGTGCCGAGAGGTCGACGGTCTGCGTGAGTACCCAGGTTGGATGCCCGGTGAAGTGCGCCTTCTGCGCAACTGGCTTGATGGGGTTCACCCGGAACCTTGGCACTGGCGAGATCATGGATCAGGCACTGCACTTCCTCCGCTGGAGTCGCGCCGTGCCTCCGACCGTGCGCAACGTGGTGTTCATGGGAATGGGCGAACCCTTGATCAACTACGACGCGACGATGGGTGCTGTGGCATTGCTTGTGGATGCGGTCGGACTGGGCGTTCACCGTCTCACGGTATCCACGGCGGGATGGCTTCCGGGCATGTCACGGCTAATCGAGGACAAGTATGCGGTCCGGTTGGCCGTCTCACTGCACTCGCCCGACGATGCGTTGCGTACGACCCTCGTGCCACTGAACAAACGGTTCCCCCTGGCAACGCTTCTAGAGGCGTGCTGGGAGTACCAGGCACGGACGGGGCGACGCGTGACCTTTGAGTACACCCTCCTTGATGGCGTGAATGACACGCCTGCCCTTGCGCGCGATTTGGTTGCGCTCGTGCGCCGGCATGACGTCCACATAAACCTCATCCCGATGAACCCGGTTGCGTATCTGCCTTTTGGGGCTTCGCGACCGGAGGCGGTGGAGGAGTTCCATCGCATCATCCGAGAGTCCGGTGTCATATGCACCGTCCGTCGTGAGATGGGGCGTGACATCCGAGCGGCGTGCGGACAGCTGCGCACCGAACTTCAGGGACGCGAACCGGTGCGCGCCACCGCCGGGCCGGCCTGACAGATCGTGCGTGTCCAGATCGCGCCGTCGGTCTACGCGTCCCCGTTGTTACGCATGGGTGAGGCGATTGCCGCCGCTGAGGCTGCCGGCGTTGACGCGTTTCATCTCGACGTGATGGACGGGCAGTTCGTCCCGGCAATATCGTTCGGCATGCTGCTTGTGCGGGAAATCAGGGCGAAAACCTCGCTTCCCCTGGACGTGCACCTGATGGTGGCGAAACCCGGGAACTTTCTGGACGAACTGTCTGCCATCGGTGTACGCGGCGTGACGGTTCACCTAGAAGCCTTTGATGGGCGTCCAGGTGGGTCCAATGAACTTGGTGAGGCCTTGCGAACAATCCGTGGCGCCGGGATGCGTGCCGGCATCGCGCTGAAGCCGGGCACCCCGGACAAGGTATTGGATGGGTTCGAGGCAGACATAGACGACGTGCTGGTCATGACCGTCGAACCGGGCGCGTCGGGCCAGTCGTTCCGCTGGGATCAGGTAGAAAAGATTGGTCGGGTCAGCGCGCGGGCACGGTCCCTTGGCATCCGGGTGGCCGTTGACGGTGGGATAAATCCCGAAACTGGTGAGGCCTGCGTCATTGCCGGGGCCGACTACCTTGTGGTTGGCAGTGCACTTTTCTCCGGCGGTCTTGAGGGCGTCGGTTTAGCGGTGTCCCGCATGCGGGGAACGGACCGAACCTGATTGGTTCATTGACCGGTCGTCGCGTCGGCGTACAAAAACATCAACCCCGCTCGCGACCGAGGCATGGTGCCGAGGTGCAGGCGGGGTCACGTTTCTCTCGGGAAACGGTCGGCCCTACGTCAGGATGTCTTGGCGAGGGTTCGCAGGCAACGCGTGCAGATGTCCAAACGGATTGCGTGACCGGCAAGGGTGATCGTGGCGCGTCGCACATTGGCCTTGAAGGTGCGGTTCTTTTTCGGGGCGCGCTTGGCCCACGCGGCGGAAACGTTGCTCGAGATGGTGCGACCGTGGGAAGTTCCCTTGTTGCACACGTCACATGTAGTAGCCACTGATTGACCTCAATCCTGCAAGTTCTGTCAGCACTTCACCGAGGGACGGACGAGTGAATCTGCTTAATGTGCTATCCTGACCAACCGTCGCCCTAGCCCATTTCAGGCGCAGGTGGTACCGGTCGGGACAGACTTCCGGCACGAAAACAGCCGACGTCGGCAATCCGGGGTGCCTGATCTATTTCCCTGAACTGTAGCATTCCCATGGGGTTCGGCACGTCGGACACACGCCGGAAGATCCAGGGGTCACCATGATGGCCGATTCCATGCAACAGCCTGAGCCGTCGGTCGATGGCCGCGGTGGCGAGAATGATGCCGAACGCTCACGCATTGACGGGGCGACTGTGCGTCACATGCTTGAGTTGGCCACCACGTGGCTTGAGAGGCATGTAACCGTCGTCAATGCCCTGAATGTGTTCCCGGTTCCCGATGGGGATACTGGCACGAACATGCACCTGACGATGCGGGCGGCTGTCGAAGCCGTTCGCCGGGTCGCGGATGAGGGCGCAGGGGCGGTGGTCCGTGCGGCTGCGCAAGGGGCAGTTCTTGGTGCGCGGGGCAACTCCGGAGTGATCCTGTCGCAGATTGTGGCAGGGCTATCACGAGGCGTAGGAGACACCCGGTCGATTTCGAGTGCCGAATTTGCGCGGGCCCTCGCCGAGGGTGCTTCCAATGCCTACCGGGCAGTAACCCGACCCGTCGAGGGCACGATCCTGACGGTTGCACGGGCTGCTGGCGATGCGGCGGTCGAGTGCGTCACACAGGCACGTGAGAGCGTCTCTACGGTGCTGGGAGCGGCGATGGCGGGCGCCCACCGGGCTGTCCAGGCGACCCCACTTCAGTTGCCGCTATTGAAACAGGCGGGTGTTGTGGATGCCGGTGGTGAGGGATACCGCCTGATCCTTGAGGGGATGGGTTTTGCCCTCCGTGGCGAAGCCTTGCCGGCTTTGGGGGAAGTGTCCCTGCCGGTAGCTGCGGTCCAGATGCTGCCGGATGACGGCACCATTTCGCCCGAAGATGATCCGCTCGCGGGCGAGTGGGGGTATTGCACGCAGTTCGTGATTGTTGCTCACGACGGTGCTGACCTTTCGGTCGAGAAGGTGCGAGACGACCTCCAGGTGCTTGCCGAGTCGACAATGGTGGTGGGCGGTGATGGCTTTGTCAGGATTCACGGTCACACTGAGGATCCCGGATCACTGCTCACTCGAGCGGTCCAGTTCGGACGCGTGCAACGGATCTCGATCGAGGACATGGACGCACAGGCCGAACGATGGCGCATGGCGGCCGGGCGGGTGGGCGGTGGGACTGAAGTCCGATCTTCCGGGGAGCCCCCGGATTTGGACGCGCCGTTGGCAGATGTCGCGATCATCGCGATTGCGCCCGGGGAAGGGTTCGCATCGGTATTCCGTGGCCTCGGAGTGTCCGAGGTCGTTTTCGGTGGCCAGACGATGAATCCGAGCGCGCAGGAGATCCTGGACGCGGCGCGGCGGGCACATGCCCGTACCGTGATCGTGTTGCCGAACAATGGAAACGTCGTCTTGACAGCGAAGCAAGCTTCGGCCGTGGCGGCGGACACACTGGGAGGCGACCGGCGCATCCTGGTTGTCGGTTCAAGGACGGTGCCCCAAGGCATCGGGGCGATGATGGCGATGACCTTTGGAGCTGATCCTGAGGCAATCGTCTCTGCGATGACCGGTGCATTGACCTCCGTCCGGACTGTTGAAGTCACCCGCGCCATCCGGGATGTCTCGATCAATGAGATCGACGTCCGCGTCGGTGACGTGCTTGGCCTTGTTGATGATGAAGTAGTGGCCGCAGGCACCGAAATTGATGAGGTCGCTGCGCGCTCGCTGGAACTCGCCGGGGCGCGGACTGCGGAACTGGTGACAATTTACCGTGGTGCAGATGTCAGCGGTTCCGATGCGTCGCGGTTCTCTGAAGCTGTGCAGACGCGCTTCCCAAACCTGGCGGTTGAATCGATGACGGGGGGGCAACCCCACTACGACTTCATCATTTCGGTGGAGTGAGGTGAACCGCGCAACGGCCGGGGCGACGCGTGCGCAACGGATCTTCATGTACGAGCAGGAACTCGGGTTCAACAACCGGGCGGTCGTCGGTGGTCTTGAGGTGTTCACTTCAAGGGTCGAGCCTGGGGTAGCCTGGGCCGACGAGGTGCGCCGGATCCTCTCCGGATACGCGGGTCGCGATGTCCGAGCCCGCCAAGTGATGATCGAGAGGGCACTGGCCGTAGTTGCCCGCGTGTCAATCGGGAACCCCCCGGCGAGGGAGCCGGCCCGCCCACGACCAACGGCCCCGTTGGCAAGCGTGGGAAGCAATGGCCGCGGACAAGCCGCCCCTGTGCCGGCGAGGTCGCCTGCGGTCTCAGGGTCACGGAACCGTCCGGTCGTGACCGAGGGTTCGGAGGCCACCACACCCCTCTCGCCACATTCGCCGGTTTCAGCCTTGCCGGGGGTTGGAGCAAAGACGGTGGAGGGGTTCTCCCGACTCGGCATCAACTCGGTCTTAGATCTTCTCTACCACCTTCCCCGCCGCCATCTTGACCGACGTAGCCTGACACCGTTGGCAAATCTCCAGCCGGGCCAAGTGGCCACCGTGATGGTCACGGTCGTGTCGGTGAATGTGAAAAGCCCCGCGCGGCGTGGCCTGACGATCACTGAGGCACAGGTGAGGGACGAATCCGGGTACGCGCAGGCGGTCTGGTTCAACCAGCAGTACATGCTCCGGCGTTTGGGCAACTCCGGCCAGGTCCTCCTGAGCGGCCGGGTCGAACAGCAGGCGGGCGGCGCGATGCAGTTCACGTCGCCGGAACTGGAAACCGATCTCGAGGACTCATTGCACGCCGGGCGCCTCGTGCCTTTCTACGCGAAGACCGAGGGCATTACCGACAAGCAGCTCAGGACAGTCATCCGCCGGGCGCTTGATCTCACCGGTCCGGCGTTGCGGGATGCCTTGCCCGTGGAAGTACGGGCACAGGAGAACTTGCTGCCATTTGTCACGGCCCTTGAGAGCGCGCACTTTCCAGATACTTGGGAGCGCCACGCCGAGGCGGTCCGGCGTCTTGCATTCGACGAGTTCCTGATCATCCAGTTGGGGGTCCTGCGCCGGAGGCATGAGTGGCAGACGTCGAACCCGGGCCTTGCGTTCGTCATTCCAGAAGCCACGATTGGCGAATTCGCAAGCCGGCTGCCCTACACGTTGACCGGGGCGCAGTCGCGGGTCACTGCGGAAATCTATGGGGACCTTGTGCGTCCGGTTGCGATGAGCCGCTTGTTGCAGGGCGAGGTCGGGTCGGGGAAGACCGCGGTGGCGGCTGCGGCATGCTTGGCGGCGGTTCGGGCCGGGTATCAAGTTGCTTTCATGGCGCCCACGGACATCCTGGCCCAGCAGCACGAGCGAAGCGTGTCTGCGACCCTCGGTCCGCTAGGTGTCCGCGTTGCAAGGATGACCGGCAGCCAGAAGCGCAAGGAGAAGCGAGAGATCTGGTCGGCGTGCGCGGCCGGCGAGATTGACGTGATGGTCGGCACCCATGCACTCCTTGACGAGGATGAGGGGTTCCACCGGCTCGGACTGGCAATTGTGGATGAACAGCATCGCTTCGGGGTACGTCAGCGGAGTGCCCTGTTGGCGAAGGGTGCCAATCCGCATCTTCTGGTGATGACGGCAACGCCAATCCCAAGGACGCTTGCCCTTTCGGTCTACGGTGATCTTGACCTATCCATCATCAATGAACTGCCGCCCGGACGCCTCCCGATCAAGACGGCCATGATTCCGCCGGAGAAGCGGATGGAGGCGTACGGCTTTCTGCGCCGTCAGGTGAGGTTGGGTCGCCAAGGGTTCATCATCTTCCCGTTGGTAGAGGAGTCGGAGCGGATTGAGGCACGCGCCGCGACGGCTGAACATGAGCGCTTGCAACGCCAGTTTCCCGACCTTCGCCTTGCGCTCGTCCATGGACGCCTGTCTCCTCGAGAGAAGGATGAGGTGATGTCGCGGTTCCGTGACGGGCACGCAGATGTGCTGGTGGCGACGGCGGTCGTTGAGGTCGGCATTGATGTGCCGAATGCTTCGACGATCCTGATCGAGGGTGCGGACCGCTTCGGACTCGCACAGTTGCACCAATTCCGTGGCCGGGTCGGACGCGGTCCCCACGCGAGCTACTGCCTCCTGCTCACTGAGACGGACGCTGAACCGACGCTGGCGCGCTTGCGTGCGCTTGAGCGGACGAGTGACGGGTTCGTCCTTGCCGAAGAGGACCTGAGGATGCGTGGCCCGGGCGAGTTCTTCGGGACGAGACAAAGCGGTGTGCCCGACTTGAAGGTGGCGCGGCTGTCGGACGTGCATGTTCTTGAAGCAGCGCGGAGGCAGGCCGAATTGATACTTGGGCGCGACCAGACCTTGTCGTTGACGGATCACGCCCGCCTTCGGAGCCAAGTTGAGGCCTATTGGAACCGGTCCGTCGCTGCCGGCTAAGGAAGCCCGAAGCGCATGGTTCCGGTCCTCCAGGCGGGAACAGCGGGCGCTGCGGGCACGGATTTGCCCGCAAACCAGAGGAGCGACAATGCGGGTGATTGCCGGGGAATGTGGTGGCCTTGCGTTGGTAGCCCCCAAGGGTTCGCAGACACGTCCGACGACTGACAAGGTCAAGGGTGCGATTTTCGGGATGCTTGGCGACCGGGGTGCTTGCGGGCGTGTCCTGGACCTATTTGCCGGTTCCGGAGGTCTCGGGATCGAGGCACTCAGCCGTGGTGCCGACTGGTGCGACCTCGTTGACCGGGCTCCCGATGCGGTGGAGGCAATATCAAGGAACCTTGCCCACACCAAGCTGGCTTCACAGGCTCGCGTACACCGTATAGAGGTCGACCGGTTTCTCATGCTTGTTGCTGAACCGTATGACTTGATCCTCTGTGACCCACCCTATGGGTTGATGGAGTTACCCGCGATACTGGCGCGCGTTGCTCATCCGGCGGTTACCCGTGACGGGGCGACCGTCGTTGTTGAATATGGCCGACGGGACGAGGTCCCGGTCGCCATCGGACGATTGCGTCGAGACCGGGTTCGTGTCCATGGCGACACCGCGGTGGCAATCTACGACGTGGTTGATGGGCCGAAACCGGGCGGTACCGAGTAGGGCACGCTGGCCGACATGGCCGCTGCCGCAGAGGTGCCCACGGACAAGAAGCGTCGCGTGCGTTGGGCATGGTGGGTCAAGCCAATCGTGCAACGTCGCCACCCCGTTTGCGTTCGGTTATTGGGTGACCATAAAGCGGCCGCGCCTTGTCCCGGCATTTTTGACCGGGCGGGGTGTGGGTGCGACCCACCCTGGCGAAGGGACTCTCGGTGAGCGACTCGACCTCCTGGGCATACGCACTCCTCGTGGTGCTGCTTGCTTCACCCGTGTTGGCTGCCGTTGTCGTGCTCGTGACGACGGTCGGACAGACGGAGTCGAACCGCGTGCCAGTTCAGGCAAGTGGAAGCGGCGGGCAGTCGGTTGCGCAGGAAGTTCGCCCGGTAATCGTGATGCAACGTGTCACGCGAGGGTCGGCACGAAGGCCCGGGTCTGCGGCTGATCCGCTGGGGAAACAGGGAGCTGCACCAGCGACGATCCACGAGCGGATTGATCGGTTTACCTCCCGTCGGCGTGAGCCGACACGTCGTCGTCGTGGCGATTCACCTGCGGGCGATCCTGATCAGGTGCCGTATCCGAGTTCATCGTGGCCGGCAGTCGCACCACCCCTGATAGAAACGCCAGGCGTCACCAGTCCGGATGCCAATGCTTCCGGCGGTCTCGGGAGCGAGATGTCTCCGGGGAGATCTTGGAGCCAGTGGGTGCGGGCACTCGTTGAAATCACTCTCCCGCCGCGTCAGGTCAGACCTGCAACAGGTGGCAGGCAGGCGCCGGTTCGGGCGATCGTTCCAGAGCCACCGGAGATTCCGGCACGAGCCGAGGGGGGCTACATGCTCCCTCCGGTACGTGTCCGCGCTGGACTTATTGGGTCCGAGGGTTCACCACGTCTACCGCTTATGGTGACCGGGATTGCGGAAATCGAGGCTGGTGCCAACACATCCAGGACTGGTGGGGAGGGCGGATCACCGTCAAGGCTCGTGGGCGCTTCAAACGACGAAGCTGCGTTCGAATTGGCCTTGGTCCCAGCTGCGGTTGATCAGGCCTCTCAGCTCCAATTGTCGTTCCTGGTGGCCGAGCCTGATAGTGGCGACGGGTTCGTGATTGCCGAACCTTCGCGGGACGACCTGACCTGGCTCGCGCCCCTTTCCGAAGCGGGTGCGTCTGATGGGTCACAGTATTCAGAGGACGTAGGGTCCGCTGCTACCGGGTCTGTGCAAGTTGCGGAAGCCTCACACATGGTGATGGAGGTTCCATCCGATGTGGTAGCTGCGGTAATGGTCACCGGGGCCGAACCCGCGATTGCTGAGTTCGGGGGTGGAACCGCTGCCGCTAGTGAACTGATCGAGATGGAACTGGTTGTCGAGATCGCCACCCAAGTGGTTGCTCTCGAACCTGTCGCAATTGGCGTCCCGGAAACCCGGGAGACCAATGCCGAACTTCTCGACGCGGACCACGCCGACGGAGTGCCTGGTGCAGAGATGCCCGTCGGATCCGTCAAGACTGCCTCCACTCTTGGACACGTAGCTGAGGTTGAACCGGTCGATGGTGGCGTCGACGTCGATGCGGACTTCGCGGGGATGGCGCCTGAGACGGCCATTGATCCGGTCATGGCCGAAACCACGGGTGTATCGGCTGACGAAGCTGAATTGTCCGCGGCCGAACCGGCCCATGCGATGCCCTATCCGATGGTGGCCATCAATCCGGTCGACGCCGGAGTTATGGAGCCAATGGCCGTGGTGTCTGATCTGGACGGAGCGGAACCCGGCAACGCGATGCCCGCTCCCGTGCTGGGCCGTCAGCCCACCATGTCCGACTTCTTGGAAGTACGGATTGCCGAGGCTGAACCGGACGAGCTGCAACCGGTGACCG